>ERZ1023397.4-NODE-4-length-283577-cov-11.728000_pt1 | contig 283577 bp, 238 predicted proteins | sample MGYA00521260_ERZ1023397 | MGnify/ENA primary metagenome ERZ1023397 (study PRJEB32759, sample SAMN07749898) | skin metagenome | biome: transportation; feature: city; material: polyester macromolecule | host: Homo sapiens | place: Hong Kong:TKO line | collected... | reverse complement strand
GACAAGGAATTTCGCTACCTTAGGACCGTTATAGTTACGGCCGCCGTTTACCGGGACTTCAATCAAGAGCTTGCACCCCATCATTTAATCTTCCGGCACCGGGCAGGCGTCACACCCTATACGTCCACTTTCGTGTTTGCAGAGTGCTGTGTTTTTATTAAACAGTCGCAGCCACCAGTTTATTGCAACCCCTTCACCCTCTGCCCGCAGGGGCATCAAGCTACAGGGGCGTACCTTATCCCGAAGTTACGGTACCAATTTGCCGAGTTCCTTCTCCCGAGTTCTCTCAAGCGCCTTAGAATACTCATCTCGCCCACCTGTGTCGGTTTGCGGTACGGTCCTGTTAAACTGAAGCTTAGAGGCTTTTCTTGGAACCACTTCCGATTGCTTCGTCGCCTAAGCGACTGGCCTCGCACCCTTGAATTCCGCGCCCGGATTTGCCTGAGCGCCTTCTCCAATGCAAGGACCGGGACTTCCAACACCCGGACAACCTTCCGCGATCCGTCCCCCCATCGCATTTAACAATGGTGCAGGAATATTAACCTGCTTCCCATCAGCTACGCATTTCTGCCTCGCCTTAGGGGCCGACTCACCCTACGCCGATGAACGTTGCGTAGGAAACCTTGGGCTTACGGCGAGGGGGCCTTTCACCCCCTTTATCGCTACTCATGTCAGCATTCGCACTTCCGATACCTCCAGCACACTTTTCAATGCACCTTCGCAGGCTTACGGAACGCTCTCCTACCATGCACATAAATGTGCATCCGCAGCTTCGGTATATTGCTTAGCCCCGTTACATCTTCCGCGCAGGACGACTCGATCAGTGAGCTATTACGCTTTCTTTAAAGGATGGCTGCTTCTAAGCCAACCTCCTGACTGTTTTAGCCTTCCCACTTCGTTTCCCACTTAGCAATATTTGGGGACCTTAGCTGGCGGTCTGGGTTGTTTCCCTCTTGACACCGGACGTTAGCACCCGATGTCTGTCTCCCGTGATTGCACTCTTCGGTATTCGGAGTTTGCTATGGCGTAGTAATCCGCAATGGACCCCACAACCATGACAGTGCTCTACCCCCGAAGGTGATACACGAGGCACTACCTAAATAGTTTTCGGAGAGAACCAGCTATTTCCAGGTTTGTTTAGCCTTTCACCCCTATCCACAGCTCATCCCCTAACTTTTCAACGTTAGTGGGTTCGGACCTCCAGTACGTGTTACCGCACCTTCATCCTGGCCATGGATAGATCACCTGGTTTCGGGTCTACACCCAGCGACTGAATCGCCCTGTTCGGACTCGCTTTCGCTACGCCTGCCCTAATCGGTTAAGCTTGCCACTGAATGTAAGTCGCTGACCCATTATACAAAAGGTACGCCGTCACCCCTTCGCAGAGGCTCCGACTGTTTGTATGCATGCGGTTTCAGGATCTGTTTCACTCCCCTCCCGGGGTTCTTTTCGCCTTTCCCTCACGGTACTGGTTCACTATCGGTCGATCACGAGTATTTAGCCTTGGAGGATGGTCCCCCCATCTTCAGACAGGATTTCACGTGTCCCGCCCTACTTTCCGTACACCTAGTTCTTCCCCGCTGTTTTCGTCTACAGGGCTATCACCTGCTATGGCGGCACTTTCCAGAGCCTTCGACTAACAATGAAGATAAAGAGTACAGGCTGGTCCCATTTCGCTCGCCACTACTCTGGGAATCTCGGTTGATTTCTTTTCCTGCGGTTACTTAGATGTTTCAGTTCACCGCGTTCGCTTCACGTAACCTATGTATTCAGTTACGGATACCTCAAAAGAGGTGGGTTTCCCCATTCGGATATCGGAGGATCAAAGCTCGTTTGCCAGCTCCCCTCCGCTTTTCGCAGGCTACCGCGTCCTTCATCGCCTGTGATCGCCAAGGCATCCACCACATGCACTTGTTCGCTTGACCCTATAACGGGTGTGTCTCGGTCGTATTCACTGGGAATACGACGTGGTTCACATCGTTACAGGTTGAGTATTCGTGTTGCGCCGTATTCCAAAGCGATCTTTCGATCACCTTTTCATACATTGATACAATCACAACCCTGATTCACCTACTCGCACACCCATCTCTAAGTATGCTTTCGTGAATCTCTTTACTACTTCTTCCTGATTGTTAAAGAACGACAGCCGATATCGCAGTTGCTATAACCGCGTATCACTCTGACTGGCTCAATCGCCAATGCATAAGGCTCGGTGAATACCGAACACTAGGCATTGAGGATTGGTGGAGGATGACGGGATCGAACCGACGACCCCCTGCTTGCAAAGCAGGTGCTCTCCCAGCTGAGCTAATCCCCCAGTCATGCACAGATCACCATCACACCTCGGGGTTCATCGGCTCGCGCAGCCATCGCAGACAAGACAATGGTGGGTCTGGATGGATTCGAACCATCGACCCCCGCCTTATCAAGACGGTGCTCTAACCGACTGAGCTACAGACCCCTCAGTCTGTCTGACTTACTGTCCTAATTTCACAGCCGATAAGCGTGAGCGCTCAACGTTCGACACGTTAGCTCGAGAAAGGAGGTGATCCAGCCGCACCTTCCGATACGGCTACCTTGTTACGACTTCACCCCAGTCATGAATCCTACCGTGGTGACCGTCCTCCTTGCGGTTAGACTAGCCACTTCTGGTAAAACCCACTCCCATGGTGTGACGGGCGGTGTGTACAAGACCCGGGAACGTATTCACCGCGGCATGCTGATCCGCGATTACTAGCGATTCCAGCTTCACGCACTCGAGTTGCAGAGTGCGATCCGGACTACGATCGGTTTTCTGGGATTGGCTCCCCCTCGCGGGTTGGCGACCCTCTGTTCCGACCATTGTATGACGTGTGAAGCCCTACCCATAAGGGCCATGAGGACTTGACGTCATCCCCACCTTCCTCCGGTTTGTCACCGGCAGTCTCCCTAGAGTGCTCTTGCGTAGCAACTAGGGACAAGGGTTGCGCTCGTTGCGGGACTTAACCCAACATCTCACGACACGAGCTGACGACAGCCATGCAGCACCTGTGTTATGGCTCCCTTTCGGGCACTCCCACCTCTCAGCAGGATTCCATACATGTCAAGGGTAGGTAAGGTTTTTCGCGTTGCATCGAATTAATCCACATCATCCACCGCTTGTGCGGGTCCCCGTCAATTCCTTTGAGTTTTAATCTTGCGACCGTACTCCCCAGGCGGTCAACTTCACGCGTTAGCTACGTTACCAAGTCAATGAAGACCCGACAACTAGTTGACATCGTTTAGGGCGTGGACTACCAGGGTATCTAATCCTGTTTGCTCCCCACGCTTTCGTGCATGAGCGTCAGTATTGGCCCAGGGGGCTGCCTTCGCCATCGGTATTCCTCCACATCTCTACGCATTTCACTGCTACACGTGGAATTCTACCCCCCTCTGCCATACTCTAGCCCGCCAGTCACAAATGCAGTTCCCAGGTTAAGCCCGGGGATTTCACATCTGTCTTAGCGGACCGCCTGCGCACGCTTTACGCCCAGTAATTCCGATTAACGCTTGCACCCTACGTATTACCGCGGCTGCTGGCACGTAGTTAGCCGGTGCTTATTCTTCCGGTACCGTCATCCGCCACGGGTATTAACCACGGCGTTTTCTTTCCGGACAAAAGTGCTTTACAACCCGAAGGCCTTCTTCACACACGCGGCATTGCTGGATCAGGGTTGCCCCCATTGTCCAAAATTCCCCACTGCTGCCTCCCGTAGGAGTCTGGGCCGTGTCTCAGTCCCAGTGTGGCTGGTCGTCCTCTCAGACCAGCTACAGATCGTCGCCTTGGTAGGCCTTTACCCCACCAACTAGCTAATCTGCCATCGGCCGCCCCTGTAGCGGGAGGTCCTAAGATCCCCCCCTTTCCTCCGTAGAGCGTATGCGGTATTAATCCGGCTTTCGCCGGGCTATCCCCCACTACAGGACACGTTCCGATGTATTACTCACCCGTTCGCCACTCGCCACCAGGGTTGCCCCCGTGCTGCCGTTCGACTTGCATGTGTAAGGCATGCCGCCAGCGTTCAATCTGAGCCAGGATCAAACTCTTCAGTTCAAACCTGTTACTGTTTTTCGGTCTCTTTCGAAACCGGTCGCTCACTCAACGTACTGACGAATGATTAACCTGCCGGCGTGAATCCACCCCGACAGGAAAACCTTCCTTTAATACTCGTGTGAGACTTGATACTTTCGCTTCCGGCAGACTCCGGGGAGTCCACCGCGCGTCGCGCATCAAGCGCCCACACTTATCGGCTGTTAATTTTTAAAGATCGAGTCCGCATTCACTACCGAGTCCGCACCGCGTTGCCCACCTGCGCAACCACCGGCACCGCTTCGTTCTGCGTCGCTGCATCAGCAGCAGAGAAACGAGATTATGGAGATCGGCCCGCATGTCGTCAATCCCCTTTGTGCAATTATTTTCAGAAACTTGATCCTCCCCGAACCAGCCCCACCCAGGCACCCAAAAAATACTTAGTCATCCGATATAATTAACGAGCAATACCAGTGACGGCAATTTTTTGCAAGTCATAAACGCAAACCCCATTGAAGAACACGGGCAACGAAATAGTGGGGGACACGAAAGCTGCGGAGGGAACAGGCCCATAAAGTGCGCAAAATAGAAATGGCACACACCCCGAAGACAAGCAGGCACCCACCAAAAGAACACCACCGGGTGTGAATCCGAGCGTGGTTTCAAGAGATGCTCTTCGGCGCGCGCAGCGCCGCCGGAGGTATGACTGCCTTGTCATTAACGCGGAATGTGCGAGAACACAGATTCCAGATGCACCACTACCGCGACTGCGCGGGGGACCCGCTTATGAACTGGCGGTGTGAAGCCGCTTTCTTTGCTTATCTTTCTTTGCGGCGGCAAAGAAAGTAAGTGCCGCCCCGCACAGGGGCAACGCCAATAGACCACTAACACAGCAAGGAAAGGCCAAAGCAAAAGCAAAACCGCCGCTCTCACCATGCAACCAACATAAAAGAGCACCAAGACCAGCAAAACCCCTAAAGCCTCCACCCGGCACAGCCGTAAACAAGTAATCCAGTCACATATTTAGCAGCCGACCATGGAAAACCCAGCAGAAGACCAGCCAGAGGCTCAGGCAGAATCTCAACCCCCAAGCCAGTCGCCACTTCTAACGTTAGAAGCGATCCCCATAGGCAGCCCACTGGACTGGCCGATCGCCGACTCCGACGGCACACTCCTCTTCGCCGCCGGCACCATCCTCGCGACCACGGACGAGCGCAAATTCCTGTTCGACAACTTCAACCCGCACCGCGGCGACCTGCTGGACACGACCGCGCAACCCGAACCGCCAACCGATCACCCAGCCAACACCACCGACAACCTCACCCTGAAAGACATGCACCTGACGATAGGTGCATTAATCGGCGTGCGCTCCCAACTCGGCAGCGGCGCCCCGATGCATCCATGCCGCATCATCGGCTTCGCACCCAACCACGCGCTCTTCGTGACACCGCCGCTACAGGACGGCCGCATCCTGCCGCTGCGCCTCGGTGAAAACATCGAGATCGTCGCCATAGCAAGCCATGCTGTTTTTCGTTTTGTCTGCACGGTCGAGTCGGTTTGCCGCGCCCCATTCGATTACGTGGTGCTATCGAAACCCGGCGTGATCCGCCGCCTGCGCGAGCGCAAATCGATCCGCGTCCATGCCCATCTCGCAGTGCGCTTCGGCATCGGCGAAACGGGCGATTCCTATGAAGGTCTGGGCCTCGCCAAAAGCATCAGCGCACTCGGTATGTCGCTGACCACTCCGTGGACGCTGGGTCAAGTCGGCGAGCGGCTACGCGTCGCTTTCAGCCTCCAATCGGCGGTGCTGCCAACCGAGATCGAAACGACTGCCGTGATCCGCAACGTGCAGAAAGGCAATACGCCGGGCGAGCCCTCGACCCATGGCCTCGAATTCGACCAGCTCGACGTCGCACAACAGATGGCGATGAAGGTCTTCGTATTCGACCGCCAGGACGACGTGCAGTACTGGTCCAACAGTTTGAAATAAACGCACGAAAACGCGCCGCACGGCGCGTGTGCTACTCAGGCTGCGAGGCAGTGGGCCAGTCAGACGATCAGTTCGTCCGGCGTAAGCAGCGCCGCGCCCCACGCATCGGCAAGCGCGCGGCAGCGGCCCAGTCGTATCGCCTCACGCTCGAAATCGACGAACACCACCTCGTCCGCGTGACGCGGCCGCGCCGGTCGATCGCCACTGCGCCCGTCGGTCAGAATCCACAGCCAGCGCTGCTGTGCGGGCTTGCGCCGGGCGTTGCGCTCCAGCACCTGGGCAGCCTCGCGCACACCGGACGCGAGCGGCGTGCCACCGCCTCCACCCACCGGTCTTAGCCATCGCTCGTTCCACCAGCGCGGCACGGCAGGACCGAAACGCAGGGTGGCGCCGGCACCGCCAAAACACACCAGCGCCGCCTCGGCGCGCGCGGCACTCGCGCGATCGAACAACGCAATCAGCAGACCTTTGGCAAGTGCAAGGCGCTGCGCGCCAAGCATCGACCCGGAACAATCGAGCACGAAGCAATGCAGCACACCGCCGCGCGGCGCCTCGCGCACGAAGCGCAGGTGTTCGGTACGCAGCGCGTCCTGGCGCCTCGCGGCAAGTGTCGGCAGCCATGCAATACGCTTGCCCGGCGTGCCTTGCAAACGGCCACGCGAACCTGCGCCAGCACCATGCCGCCATCGAAAACCGCTGCGCGAGTCAGCGGCGGCGCCCTTCCGATGGCTCAGCGTTTTTTTGCGTCGAGCGGGACAACTCCTTTGACCTGCGCGACACCCGCGGGCTGCGGCGGCAAGTAGCCCCAGTCGTTATCGACAGCAGCCGCGCCTGGCACCGCCTCCTGCGAGGATCGCGAAGGCGCGGCATCCGCATTGTCAGCAGCCTGCTGCGGCACTTCGCGCTCAAGTGTCTCGCCACCTGCACGCACCTCGCGATCGTGGCGCCGATGCGCCAGCACCGCCTCCGCAACCCGCCCGACATGCTCTGTCGTGACGGCAGCCGCCTGCTCCAGCGCCGCCAATGCCCGCGCCGCGCGCAGCATCACAAGATCCGCACGCAAACCATCGACCGCCGCTTCAATGGATAGCGCACTGACATGCGCATGCACGGCGTCGTCGAAGTTGAGGCGCGGCAACGCTTCACGCGCCGCACGAATCCGCTGGACATACGTTTCCTGTTGCTGCGTATAGCGAGCACGAAAACCCTGTGGATCGAGATCGAACCCCAGGCGTGCCTTGACGATCTGCTGACGGACCTGCGGCTCAAAACAGTTCTGCAACTCGACCATCAACCCGAAACGATCGATCAGTTGCGGCCGCAACTCGCCTTCTTCCGGATTCATCGTGCCGATCAGCACGAAGTTCGCCTCATGACTATGCGAAACGCCGTCGCGTTCGACGGTATTCACGCCACTGGCGGCGGCATCGAGTAACGCATCGACGAGCGCGTCGGGCAACAGATTCACTTCATCGACATACAGCACGCCGCGATGTGCTTTCGCCAGCAGGCCAGGCGAAAAACGCACGGAACCATCGCGCAGCACGGTTTCGATATCGAGCGTGCCGATCAAGCGATCTTCGCTCGCGCCGAGCGGCAGATTCACCCATTGCCCTTCCGGCAGCAATTCGGCAAGCGCGCGCGCCGCGGTCGATTTCGCCGTGCCGCGCGGTCCGCTCACCAGCACGCCGCCCAAACCCGGATCGACGGCAGCCAGCAACAGCGCCTGCTGCAACGACGTCTGGCCGATCAGCGCCGCAAATGGAAAAATGGGTCGTTGGATCGCAGCGTTCATGTTTGCATCCCTTCGATCTGCTGCTCGCTTGCGAGCAGATGCTGTTCGACTTGCGCACGATAATCGCCGGGCGCCTGCCACAATCCGCGCTGCATCGCTTCGAGCAAACGCTCGCAGATCGAATGCAGCGCGTGCGGATTGTGTCGCTGCAAGAACTCGCGGGTATCGGCGTCGTTCAGATAAGCCTCGGTGACAAGCGCATATTGATGATCGGCGACCACGCGCGCGGTGGCGTCGTAGCCGTACAGATAGTCGACCGTCGCCGCGATTTCGGCCGCGCCTTTATAGCCGTGACGCTTCACGCCATCGAGCCATTTCGGATTGACCACGCGCGAGCGGATCACCCGTGCGATCTCTTCATGCAGCGTGCGCACGCGCGGCGCTGCCGGATTGCTGTGATCGGCGTGATAAACCTGAGGCTGATTGCCCGCCAGATGCCGCACCGCGGCGACCATGCCGCCCTGGAACTGGTAGTAATCGTTCGAATCGAGCAGGTCGTGCTCGCGGTTGTCCTGGTTCTGCAGCACGACATCCATCGCGGCGAGACGTGTGCCGAACGCATGGCGCGCTTCTTCGCCGGCGCTTTTCTGCGTGTACGCATAACCGCCCCAGGCCTGATACGCGTTGGCGAGATCGGCGTCGGTTTGCCATTGCTGCAAGTCGATCATGTCTTGCAGACCCGCGCCGTAGGCGCCGGGCCGCGCACCGAACACGCGCCAGCCAGCACGCTTGCGCGCTTCGGCGGCGTCCATGCCGCGCGCAATCAGCGCGTCGCGTTCGCGCAGCACGCGCGCGCGGATCGGGTTCAGGTCTTCGGGCTCGTCGAGTTCGGCCACCGCCTGCACGGCGGCATCGAACAGATGCATCACGTTCGCGAAGGCATCGCGGAAAAAGCCGGACACGCGCAACGTGACATCGATACGTGGCCGGTCGAATACCTCGATCGGCACGATCTCGAAGTCGGTCACGCGATGACTGCCCGGCGCCCACTTCGGCCGTACGCCGAGCAGCGCGAGTGCCTGGGCGATATCGTCGCCGCCCGTGCGCATGGTGGCCGTGCCCCATACCGAGAGGCCAATCGCGCGCGGATAGTCGCCCTTCTCCTGCAAATGCCGTTCGATCAACTGCTGCGCCGATTTCAACCCAAGCGACCACGCCGCTTGCGTCGGCACGGCACGCGTATCGACCGAGTAGAAGTTGCGGCCGGTGGGCAGTACGTCGGGCCGCCCACGTGATGGCGAACCGCTCGGCCCCGGCGGCACGAAACGGCCCTCGAGGCCACGCTTCAGATTAAGCGTTTCCTGCGGACCGCAAGCGTCGAGCCGCGGCAACACATCATGGCGCAGGCGTTCGATCACACGCTCGGCCTGCGGCAACGTCCCGTTCACGGGCGCCGTATTGGACGCTTCATCGCCGCACACTTCACGCAACATGTCAGAAGCCAGCAGCTCCAGACGCTCGCGCGTATCGCCACAGTGCCGCCAGGGCGCATCGCTGACCTGCTGCAACACGTCAGGACGAGGACCGTCCCATGCCGCCGACCAATCCACCGAAAGCGGGTCGAACAGATGATCCATCTCCAGATCGCGCGCCAATGCATCGATCAACCCGGCCTTGCCGCCCTGGCCATCGCCGACCGGGAAGCGTCCCAAAGCCAGCAACGTATCGCGCCGCTGTACTCCTGCGGGCGACTGCCCGAACGTGTGCAAGCCGTCGCGAATCTGCGCTTCCTTCAACTCGCACAGCCACGCATCGACACGCGTCAGCAGCGCATCTTCATCGTCCTGACCGTTCGGTTCCGCGAGACTCAGCTCGTCATGCAACCGGTGTTCGACGATGGTTTCGAGAATCGTGCGCCTCAACAGCTTCGCGCGGCGCGGATCGACCATCAGCGCCTCATAGTATTCGTCGACCTGGCGTTCGAGATCCTGCAAGGGTCCGTAAGTTTCGGCCCGTGTAAGCGGCGGCATCAGGTGATCGATGATGACCGCCTGCGCGCGGCGCTTGGCCTGACTGCCCTCGCCCGGATCGTTGACGATGAACGGATACAGATGCGGCATCGGCCCGAGAATCAGGTCGGGCCAGCAGGCATCGCTCAACGCGACGCTCTTGCCCGGCAGCCATTCGAGATTGCCATGCTTGCCGACATGCACGACCGCGTCGATGCCGAACTGATGACGCAACCAGAAATAGAACGCCAGATACGCATGCGGCGGCACGAGTTCGGCATCGTGGTAGCTCGCGTAATCGCCCTGCTCGCGCGAACGCGAAGGCTGAATGCCGACGAACACCTGCCCGCAACGCCAGCCTGCGATCATGAAGCGGCCGCGCCGCAACGTCGGGTCCTGTTCCGGTGGGCCCCAGCGTGCGTTCAGCGCCTGGCGGCCCTCCGCGGGCAACGCGTTGAAGTACAGAAGGTAGTCGTCGAGCGCGAGGCTTTGCAACGCGGGCCGCAAGTCACGCACGACCGGATCGTTGGTCACGCCTTCGGTGAGCTTCTTTAACAGCGCGTCGCCGTCGGCAGGCAAGTCCGCGACGCGATATCCGTCATCGCGCAACATGGACAGAATGCCGACCACCGAAGCCGGCGTATCAAGCCCCACGCCGTTGCCGATCCGCCCTTCGCTCATCGGATAATTGGCGAGGATCAGCGCGAGTTTCTTCTGCGCGCTATCGAGCGTGCGCAGACGGCACCAGCGGCGGCTCAGTTCGGCCAGAAAGCCGACACGCTCCAGGTCCGGCTGATAACGCACCACGTCGACCTGCGTGTGCGGACAACGATACGCGAGCCCCTTGAAGCTGATCGCGCGCGTGATGATGCGGCCGTCCACTTCCGGCAGCGCGATATGCATGGCGATATCACGCGAGTTGAGGCCCTGATTGTCCTTGAGCCAATCTTCGCGATTGCCGCCGCTCAGGATCACCTGCATCACCGGCGCGTCGCCGGCCAGCGCTAGCGGCCCGGGGTCGTCGATTGCGGATGCGGCGAATGCGGTCGTGTTCAGCACAAGCGCGGCATGGTGTTGCGCGCACAATTGCTGCACGACCTCGCGGCTCATTGCATCTTTCAGGGACGTAATTGCGATGGGCAGTGGATTCAGACCCTGTGCTTCGAGCGCATCGATCAGCGCGTCGAATACAGCGGTGTTGGCCGCCTGAAGATGCGCCTTATAGAACAGGATCGCGGCAACCGGCGCGCCTTCGCGCCAGCGCGATTGCCAGTCGGCCATCGTCGGCGTGTCGCGTTCCGGATGGTAAAGCGTCGCGGCGGGCAATGCGCGCGGCGGCGCAGGTTCGCGTCCCCAGCCAAATGAGCGGTACGCAATGCAACGCAGGAACGCTTCGGCATTCTGCGGGCCGCCTTCACGCAGATAGCGCCATAGCTGATGGCATAAATCGGCGTCGGCGGTGCTGCGCGCGAGCAGGTTCGGGTCTTCCTGCAGATCGCCCGAAAACATCGCGAGCGTCTGCTGCTTGCGCTCGGCGAGCGCGACAACCTGTTCGATTCCGTACGGCCAGTACGCCTCGCCGCCAAGATGATCGACCACCACCACACGCGCATGCTGCAGCACGTCTTCGATATAGAAATCGACCGACGCCGGCTGCCGCAAATAGGTGACGTTCGCAAGCCGCACGCTCGGAAAGCCGTCGCCCAGACGAGGAAACACGCTCGCCAGAAGCGACAGCGTGGTATCGGCGGAACTGAGCACCACGATATCGGCAGGCTGCTGATCGATACGGATCACGCCTTGCGTGTCGTCCACAAAACCGCCCGGCGTGGTGCGCAGCAGATGCATGAGCGCTTACGCCTGTTGCGGCTGGACGCTCGCCGCAGCGCCCAGGGCGGCGTCGAATGCCTGTTGCAGCGCGGCCTGGTTGAGGTCTTCGCCGATCAGCACGAAGCGGCTTTGCAGACCTTCGCCCACTTCCCCGGCCTGCCAGCGGCGGTCGAAGTAACTATCGAAACGACGGCCCACGCCCTGAATCACGAGGCGCATCGCCGCACCCGGCAGCGCCGCGAAACCTTTGACGCGGTAAATCGTGTTCGTTTCGACCAGCCCTTGCAACGCCGCGATCACCGCCTCACGCGACGCAACGTTCGCCTGCACCACCACCGAATCGAACTCGTCATGGTGGTGATCGGCGTCGTCAGCCGAACCATGATGATCGTGGCGCAAGTGGATCGTTTCCTCCGAGGCCGCTTCGAGACCCAGCAGCGTATGCAGATCGAGCTGGCCCATCTGCGCGCGTACGATCTTCACCTGCGCCGGAATTTCTTCACGAATGAGCGCTTCGACCGAAGCCTGATGCGATTCGTCGAGCAGGTCGGTTTTATTCAGAATCACCAGATCGGCCGCCGACAACTGGTCTTCGAACAGTTCGTGCAACGGCGATTCGTGATCGAGATTCGGATCGGCCTTGCGCTGCGCATCCACCGCCACTGGATTGTCGGCGAACTGGCCGCTCGCCGCGGCCGGCCCGTCAACCACGGTAACGACCGCGTCGACGGTAAAGCTGTTCTTGATCTGCGGCCAGTTGAAAGCCTGCACGAGCGGCTTCGGCAACGCGAGACCGGAGGTTTCGATCAGCACGTGATCGATCTGCTCGCGGCGCTCCACCAGCTTTTCCATCACCGGGAAAAACTCTTCCTGCACGGTGCAGCACAGGCAGCCGTTCGCGAGTTCATACAGTTGGCCTTCGGTTTCGACGCCGTTTTCATCGCAGCCGATGCCGCAGCCCTTGAGGATTTCCCCGTCGATGCCGAGTTCGCCGAACTCGTTGACGATCACCGCGATGCGCTTGCCGCCCGCGTTCTGAAGAATGTGCCGCAGCAGCGTGGTCTTGCCGCTGCCGAGAAAGCCCGTGACGATGGTGACGGGAATCTTGCGCATTTGAGTTTGCATCGTGAGGTCCATCCGTGGGAGTTGCAGGTGCACGCCGGCGTGTTTGCGCGTTTTGTCCGTATCGGTCACGCAAACGGGGCCGCGCCCCGCAGGCAATAGCGATAACAATGGCAAAACACGGGGACGAACAACGGCGTTGCCGGGGCAACGGAAAACAGTAATGCGATCATGAACGCACCGCCGCATCCCCGCGGGGTCGTTCTTCGTCGTCTGGCCGGTATCCGGGCTGGCGAAAGCGCCGCTTCCCCTTCCCGGACGAGTGGTTTCTCGTCCAGTGGTCATATGCCGACGCGGCCTTGCGCGTGGACATCGAAGCCGGCTCCGCGGCGCCAGACAATCAATCTGGAACCGCATTTCGCTTACCGTTGCGGGGGCAGCACAGGTTAGCCCGGTCCATGGCAGGTGGGCACCCTGTTTCCCGTTTAACTGCATGCGCACGAGCGCGCACACGAGCACCAAAGTGCGTGCGAGTTTAGGCCGAGAGCCCCATGCCGTCAAGGAAACACGGGGTCTGGCAGGGCCTTTTCGCCATGCCGGCGCGACCTGCCGTGTGCTATCGTATGCGCGCGTTGGGTGCCCGCCCCTACGGGCCGCCTGGACCACCGCAACTCTCGCAGACCCTTCATGAAAACACTCAGCATCGGCATCGGTTGTCGCTCGCGCAGTTCGGCTGAGCAGATCGAAGCGGCCGTGCGCGCCACGCTCCGCTCGCACACATTCGGCGAAATCGCAGCGATTGCCTCGGTCGACACCAAAGCCCACGAAGCCGGCTTGCTCGAATTCTGCACACGCCACGCGCTGCCGCTGAAGTTGTTCAGCCGCGCGCAGATTGCGGCGATATGTGTCGACGATCCGTCGGCGGCGGTGCGCGAACATCTCGGCATAGACGGCGTCTGCGAGCCATGCGCGCTGCTTGCCGCGGCCGGCGCGTTCGATGTGGCCGAAGTGGTCGATGCCCACAACGCGCGCTTGCTCGTGCGTAAAACCGTGCACGGCGGCGTCACGGTGGCGATAGCCTCCTCGGGCAGCGCCCAGGCCGTCAGCGAACAGACAGTTAACGACTCTCCAGAACAGGACCTGCAATGAAGACCGATCCCGAATCGCATCAACGCATGACCGAACGCCGGCGCGAAGGCCACGAAAAAAAACAGGCCAACGCCACCGTCGAAAAAGGTCTGCTGATCGTCAACACCGGCACCGGCAAAGGCAAAACCACCGCGGCATTCGGCATGGCCGTGCGGGTGCTCGGGCACGGTATGCGTCTTGGTGTCGTGCAATTCATCAAGGGCGCGCTGCATACCTCGGAGCGCGACTTCCTCGGTGCGATCGCCCAGTGCGACTTCGTCACGATGGGTGACGGCTACACCTGGAACACCCAGAATCGCGACGCCGACATCGCCACCGCGCGCAAAGGCTGGGACGAAGCGCGCCGCATGATCGAGAGCGGCGATTATCAGATGGTAATCCTCGACGAACTGAACACCGTACTCAAGTACGAATACCTGCCGCTCGACGAAGTGCTGTCGGTACTGAACGCGCGCGCACCGATGCTGCACGTGGTGGTAACCGGCCGTCACGCGCCCGATGCGCTGATCGAAGCCGCCGATCTCGTCACCGAAATGCGCATCGTCAAGCACCCGTATCGCGAGCAAGGCGTGAAAGCGCAGCGCGGCGTGGAGTTCTAGGCAATGTCCGCATGCCCCGCCCTGTTCATCAGCGCGCCCGCGTCGGGTCAAGGCAAAACCACGATTACCGCGGGTCTGGCGCGCTACCACCGGCGGCTGGGGCGACGCGTGCGCGTCTTCAAGACGGGTCCCGACTTTCTCGACCCGATGATTCTGGCGCGAGCCAGCGGCGCGCCGGTACTCTCGCTCGATCTATGGATGGTGGGCGAGACGGCCTGCCGGAACCTGCTCGCGCAGGCGGCGGCCGAGGCGGACCTGATTCTGATCGAAGGCGTCATGGGCCTGTTCGACGGCACGCCGAGCAGCGCCGATCTGGCCACCACGTTCGGCGTGCCCGTGCTCGCGGTGATTTCGGCGAAAGCGATGGCGCAGACCTTCGGCGCGGTCGCCTTCGGTCTCGCGCAATTCAGGCCGCAACTGCCGTTTTACGGTGTGCTCGCCAATCGCGTCGGCTCGCCAAGACACGCGCAAATGCTCCAGGAAGCACTGCCGCCCGCGCTGCGCTGGTGCGGGCACATCGCCAGCCACGACGGCATCGAGTTGCCCGATCGCCATCTCGGCTTGCATCAGGCCGCGGAGATCGACGATCTGGATGCACGTCTGGAGCGTGCCGCCGATGCGCTCGCGCACACCGCGCTGGCTGAACTGCCGCCAACGGTCGAATTCGGCGCGCCCGCGCCGCAAGCACTGCCGCGTATTCTGCAAGGCAAGCGAATCGCCATTGCGCGCGATGCCGCGTTCTCGTTCATCTATCCGGCCAACGTCACGCTGTTGGAAACGCTCGGCGCACACGTCGACTACTTCTCACCGCTTGCCGACGAAGCGCTGCCCGAGCATGCCGACGCGCTGTACCTGCCAGGCGGCTATCCCGAACTGCATGCGCCCTTGCTGGCTGGCAACACGCGCAGCGCCGCAACGATTCGCGCGCACGCGGCAGCCGGCAAACCGATCGTCGCCGAATGCGGCGGCATGCTCTACCTGCTCGAGCAACTCATCGACACGCACGGCGCCGGCACGCCGATGCTCGGCCTGTTGCCCGGCCATGCGAGCATGCAAAAGCGCTTCACGGCGCTCGGCATGCAACAGCTCGACAGCCTGCATGGTCCGATGACCGGCCACACGTTTCACTACTCGAAGCTGACCACACCGCTCACGCCGCTGCGCTGCGCGACCCGTGCGCATGGCGATGCCCCGGGCGAGGCCGTGTTCCGCGCCGGGTCGATCGTGGCAACCTATATGCACACTTATTGGCCCTCCAACCCGGCCTTCACGGCCGCCCTGTTCCATGGCGAAGCCTTTTAACGATTCCGAACGCGCAGCCGTCTACCGCGCGATTTACGAACGGCGCGACATGCGTCATTTCGTGCGCGATCCGGTCGACCCTGCCGTGTTGCAACGCCTGCTCGACGCGGCGCATCACGCGCCGAGCGTCGGTTTCATGCAGCCTTGGCGCATCGCGCGCGTCACCGATCCGGCCTTGCGCACGGCCTTGCACGCAACCGTCGAAAGCGAACGCCTCGCGACCGCCGATGCACTCGGCAAGCGCCGCGAAGAGTTCATGAGGCTGAAAGTGGAAGGCATGCTGGAGTGCGGCGAACTGCTGGTGATGGCACTGATGGACGGCCGCGAGCGGCACGTCTTCGGACGCCGCACCTTGCCTGAGATGGACCTCGCGTCCGTCGCGTGCGCGATCCAGAACATGTGGCTGGCCGCGCGCGCGGAAGGTCTGGGGATGGGCTGGGTGTCGCTATTCGATGTCGACGCGGTGCGCCAGTTGCTGCATATGCCCGAGGGTGCGCGGCCGGTGGCCATCCTATGTCTCGGCCACGTCGATCAGTTCTATGGCGAACCGATGCTGGAAACCGAGCGCTGGGCAAGCCGTATGCCGCTCGCCGATTGCGTGTTTGAAAACCGCTGGCCGCAAGACGATAAACCGCCGGAATAACACCAGGCTTTACGGCTGAAGCGGCTTGACTGAAACCACCTCCGGCACGCCACCTGTGTTCCCGGTGCGCAGTTTCACGCGCCATTCGGGCGGCGCATCAAACGGAAATCTAGCCAGTGCGCTCTTCACGAGCAGCGGCATGGCGTGCAAGGGATCGGCATCGCGATCGCTGCTGGCCGCGCTCACTTTGTAGACTTCCCGCCCGCTCGATCGCTCGAAAAACCGCAGCGTCAATGTGTGCTGATAGGCGCGTCCGCCGAACAGCGAAAACGGCGCTTCGGGCGAGCGTTCGCACATGCCCGGCGCGCAATCCTTCGTGCCCACGCCGACGGCTGCCGGCCGCGTGGCGTACGCAATCGACAATAGATAGTGCGCGGGCTTGCCCGCCGTATCGACAAGGCCGTTCTTCGCCAGTTCATCGCGCAGCATGGTTTCAAATTGCGGATGATCCGCGCTGGCGTCCTGCGACGGCATCCGCGCAATCGTATAGGTACGCTCGCCCTCTAGCGCGGCTGAAGGGTTCGCCGTGTGCACGTCGGCGTTCAGACCGGCGCATCCGGTCAGACTCGCCGCGGCCAGCACGGCACAGATCAATATCGCTTTCACCGGCGTCTCGCTTCGATAAGGTCAATGTTCATAGGTCGTCAGCGCTCGGTCGCGGCGAACCCGGACTGCGTGTCGTCGAGCGCCGGCAGGGTAATCGTGAAAGCCGTGCCCTCGCCAGGCGCGCTGACCACTTCGACATCGCCGCCATGCCGCGTCACGACCGTCTTGACGAACGCCATGCCCAATCCCGCACCGCCCACTTCCGGCCGCTCCGTCTCATGGAAACGCCGGAAGCGCTCGAACAGACCCGCCTGCTGCTCCTTCGGAATACCGTAGCCTTCATCGCGAATCGTACACGACACGCGCTTCGCCGCGCCGGGCGCACCCGCCCGGACCAGCCCGCCGGCTGCATCTAGGCTCGTCAGGCTATACGTGATTCGCGTGTCCGGCGGACTGTACTTGACCGCATTGTTCAGAATGTTCACGAGCGCGCGGGTCATCAGCGAGCGGTCGGCGCAGATCCAGTGACCGTCGTCTTCCGCACCCGCCCCCTCGGCGTGCGTCTCGGTTTGCAGCGTGATGCGTTTGGCGTGCGCCTGCGGCCAGACCTCGTCGCTGGCGTCGATCATCAGCTCGGTCATGCTCACCGGTTCGAGCACGTAAGTCTGCGATTCGGCACGCGCAAGCTGCACGAAATCGTCGGCGAGCGTCAGCGCACGCTGCGCATAGCGTTCGATGCGCTCCAGCAGGCCCCGCGCCAGCGCCGGCTCGCTGCGCGCCCGTTCGATCTCCACCAGCGCCAGAATCGAAGCCTGCGGCGAGCGCATATCGTGCGACAGCAGCCGCAACGCGTCTTCCCGCTGGCGCTCAGCCGCATGCAAGGCCGACACGTCGACCAGGCCCGCGATCCACCCTGTCGTCTCACCCTGCTCGTTCGTGCAGTTCGCATAGCGCAGCAGATGGTCGCGCGCATGACTATCGCGCACCTCGACGCCTTGCGCCATCAGCGCGGCGAACTCGCGGCGCGCGGGATCGAGCAGCGCCGGCCACTGGGCATGCGCCAGCAGATTGTTTTCGGCGTCCGACGCCGCGCCGCTGTCGATGGTCTTGACCAGCGTCAGCCCGCCCAGCACCTCCCGCATCGGCCGGCCTTCCGGCAACGGCGCACCGAGGCGCGCGAAATGCGCCTTGGCCGCATGATTCGCGATCAGCACGACACCCTGCACGTCGCTCACGAGGATCGGCTCAGGCATGCTGTCCAGGCTGTCCCACACAAAGCGCTTCATGTCCTGCACGCGCTGCGCGGCCTGCGCCATCAGCGCCATGTGCTGCTCCAGCACGTCGCCGCCGAACTCGCGGCGGCGTTGCGGCGTCTCCGGCAGCAAATGAGGTTCGTCCGCGAGGCGTTGCAGTTCGCCGCGCAGGTACGCCATCGTCATTTCGAGGCGCCGCCAGTTCCAGATCGGGTACACCACGAGCAGGCCGAAGATCGCCGGCACCGGCGACATCCAGAGCCGCGCGCCGTACAGCAAGACCGCGCTGCCCGCGGTGGCGACCATGCCCAACGCCACGGTCAGCAGCAACGAGCGGCGCGGCGACAACACCAGAAAGCCGGCGAGCAGCGCGGCGAGCGGCGCCAGCGACACCGCGAACAGCATCCATGGCTCGGCGGGCTCGAGCTCACGGCCGGTCAGCAGCGTATCGAGCACGTTGGCGTGGATATAGACGCCGGGCAGCGGTCCCAACTCGCCGGACACCGGCGTCGCAAAGCGGTCGTACAGGCCGGAGGCGGTCACGCCGATCAACACGATGCGCCCGCGCAACTGGTCCGCCGGGACGTCGCCGGCGAGCACGCTGGCAAAACTCAGCTTCGCGAAGTCCTGCGCGTTCGGACCGAAGGGGATCAGAAAGCGGCCTTCGCCGTCATCGTTGTCATCGTTAGCCGATGAGGCCGCCGCGTCGCCCGACGACTGCCTGCGCGGCCAGTCGTCGACGCGCAGCGTGCCACGCTCGACGTCCCGCGCGACCGGCACCATCAATTGCGGCCAGCGCGAGTTCGCGTCGCCCTCGAAGCGGGCGACGCTGCGCACGATACCGTCGTTGTCGACTTCAAGATTGATATGCCCCATGCCGGCCGCCGCATGCGCAAGCGGCGCCACCGGTTCGACCACGGCACGCCGGCCCGTGCTGTCCGGCGGTGTCAGCAGCATGGGCAGATAGGTGGGGCTCAGGGCGATTGCGCGGGCAAGCTGCTCGTCTTCCGGATTGGCTTCGGTGAAGAGCACGTCGTAGATCACCGCAGCGGGCTTCGCCTTCGCGATCCGTTCGAGCAGCCGCGCGTGGACGCTGCGCGGCCATGGCCAGCGGCCAAGCTGCGCGATGCTGGCGTTGTCGATTTCAACCACCACGATGTCGCGCAGCAACGGTTGCGCGCGCAGGCTCAGAAAGCGGTCGTAGACCAGGTTGTCGACGCTGGCGCTCAGACGGCCGAACGAACTGAGCAGAATCACCGCAATGCCGAGGCAACCGATACCGGCCCACTCCAGCAGGAAGCGGCGCCCTGCGCGCCGCCCGAGGCGGGCGCGCGGGTCGAGACTCAGGCGCGTGTGTGGGTTCGGCAAAGCGTGGCGTGGTTGAGGGCTAAGGGACCGGCGGGTTGCCGGCGCGGTCCCGTGAATCTACCAGCGTCAGCGTGCAAGCGTAAACGAGCGGACCGAACTGCTCTTCTCGTAGAAACGGCCGTTCTCGAACTGCTCGGCGATGACCGTCCAGTAATAGACACCGCCCGACAGATCGCTTACCACGATCTCGCCGCCGCTCAGATCGGTCCGGTCGACGAGCGGATGACGCAGATCGGCGCTCGTGGCGAGCACGAAGCGAAAGCGCGTTTCGACCGTGGAGCGGCTGACGAACCAGCGGAACTCGTAATCGCGGCTGCCGGCTCGCGGGGCCGCCGACGCAGCCAGACCCAGTTGACGCCGCTCGAAACCGTATACCTGCGGCAAGCCTTCGAGCCCGTTGGCATCGATCGCGGCAATCCGCACGAAATAGGTGCCGTCGGCCAGTTCGCCGAAGTCCGCGTGCGGCGCACTCACGCGCAGATCGCGGATCAGATCGAGCTGATCGGCATCGCGCGCGATCTGCACGCGATAAGCCACGGCGGGGCTGGCGGGTACGACGTCGAAAGCGACGGTTTTGCCGTCCTGCACTTTGGCCGGGTCGACGAGCGCCGGCGCGGGCAGCAATTGCACCGGCGCGCCAATCGCACTGCCTGCCCGCGTGACACTGCCAAAGCGTGCCTTGACGAGTTGCGCGGACGCCTGCAGCGGCACGCCGGGTGGCGGCGCATAGGCCTTGCCGCCGGCCGCGGCCGGATCGACGCCGACCGCACCGTCCAGCACTTCCACTGCCGTGGTTTGCTCGTCGCCATCGTAGGCGACCTTGAAACGCGTTCCGCGCACGCCGGCTACAACCGACGGCGAGCGGATCTGGAAGCGGTCGTCCTTTTTGGTGGCATGCGTGACTTCGCTGGCGACTTCGCCGCGCCGCAGACCGAGTACGCGATCTTCCGAGCCGGTCAGCACGGTGCGCCGCAGCTTGTCGATATCGAGCAGGCCGTCCGGCGACATGGTGACGTGCGAGCCGTCGGGCAACTCCAGCGTGACAAAACCGTTATGGCCCGTGCGAATGCGATCCCCCTCGCCAAGCGTCGTGCCGGCTACCAGCGGCGTGTAGGGATTATTGCCGGACGCGTGCTCGGCCGGCCCGCTCGTCGCGATCACACGGGCCGACTCGGGATCCTGTTTGAGCCGGTCGGCCGGCAGCCGCAGCGAGATTCCGGCCGGCATGCGGCGTGGCGCGGGCACATGATTCAAACGGCTCAGCACGGCCCAATCGCCGGCGTCGCGTAAATAGCGGCCAGCGATTTCATACAGTGTGTCACCCTCGTGGGTCACATAGGACACGTAAGCCGGCGCCGTCGTTCGGGCGCGTTGCTTCGGCGCGCGGGACGATTGCGCATCCGCCGACAGCGGCGCAAAGCACGTCAGCGCGATCAGGCCGGCCGCAGCCAGCAGCGCGCCGGCACGGCGCCCCGGTAAGCCTGCGCAACCGGGCGCTACCGCCTCGAAAGAAACCGTCACGCGTCCCCCGCTTCGGGGCGCTGCTGTTCCGCCACCACGGGGGGCGTGCCGGATTCGATCCGCTCGAGCCGGTACCCATAGCCATAGATCGGCGTCAGACGGTAGCCGTGCTCCGGGCGCAAGCCAAGCTTGCTGCGCAGCATCGACACGTGCGTGTCCATGGTGCGCGACGGAATATCCGTGGCCTGCTTCCAGATCACGTCGAGAATATGTGCGCGCGACAAAGGCCGGCTCAGGTGCTGGAATAGCAGCAGCGCAAGTTCGAACTCCTTCTGCGTGACGGCGACGGTCGCGCCGCGCACCACCACGTGCTTCGCGCCCAGATCGAATTCGAATTCGCCGAAAACCTCTTTCGACGCCGGCGGCTTCAGGTGATAGGCCCGGCGCAGCAATGAGCCGACGCGCGCCAGCAGAACCGCCGCGGAGACCGGCTTGACGACGTAATCGTCCGCGCCCGTGTTGAGGATCGAGGTGATATCGGTTTCGCGGCCGCGGCTCGTCATGAACAGCACCGGCAAACGCTCGGAGAGGCTTTCGCGCACCCAGCGCAACACCTCTTCGCCCGACATGTCAGGCACGTTCCAGTCCAGCACCAGCAGGTCGAAGGTCTGTCGCCGCAATTGCCGAACCAGTTCACGGCCCGCTCCGAAAGCGTGACAGACGTGGCCGGCCGCCGACAGCGTTTGGCAAACAAGATCGGCTTGCGCCGAATCGTCATCCAGAACTGCAATTCTCATAAAACCCCGCAACGCGACATGGTCCTTGGTAACTAACGGCCGGTGAGCCGGCAGATGACCGGGATGACGGTGCTAGCACCGACGATCCAGCTTCCAGTCTTCATCTTCGGCTGCACATTTTTTCGATTAATGGTCCCTTGCCTCGCACCCCGTTCGCTCTGCCGTCTTGCTGTCTCAAAATTAGCGCGTATTTTTGGCTTTAGCGCGCTATTTATTTAGGGGGTAGATCATGATAATCGAAAACGACCCTGCTCTTTCCCGGATGCAATCATGCGGCTATCCATCCGGCCCGGTTCGGTCATTGCGAACCGTTCAATGGGATTTTCCCCAAAGGTCTCTCAGGTTCCGCCCGCTATTAAAATCGACCTCGGTGGATCGTCATTCGGGTCGGCTGGTCTCGCTCGCACGGTGATTGGCCCCGTCTGCTCTTCGTCGTAGGTGGCCCCGCCCCCAGCGATTTGACAATTTGCGAGTCAGTATAGGAACAGTCTCAAAATAAATCGTTTAAAGATTGTTAGATCGATTGATTGAAACCCGGCTTTTACCGGATTGGCGGGGAATCCGGCGCGCTGGAGTGAATGCGCCGGCTCTAAAACCTCACCGGCCGCCTTCGATCTCCGGCATCGGCGCGAATAGCGCATCGAGATCGTCGTCCGAGAATTTGGCAGCGCCCGCGGCGTCTTCAGAAAGAATGCTGTCGGCAAGTCCCGCCTTCTGTTCCTGCAATTCCACGATTTTTTCTTCGATGCTGCCCGCGGCGATCAGCTTGTAGACGAACACCGGCTTGTCCTGCCCCAGCCGATGCGCACGGTCGGTTGCCTGATTCTCGGCAGCGGGGTTCCACCACGGATCGTAGTGAATCACCGTGTCGGCAGCGGTCAGATTCAGGCCTACGCCACCCGCCTTCAGGCTGATCAGGAAGAGCGGCACCTCGCCTTGCTGGAAACGCTCGACCGGTGTGACGCGGTCCGCCGTGTCGCCCGTCAGAATCACATAGGGAATCGCGGCCTCCTCCAGCGCTTCGGCAATCAGCGCCAACATGCCGGTGAACTGCGAGAACAGCAGCACGCGCCGGCCTTCCTCGATCAGTTCGGGCAGCATCGACAGCAGCAAATCGAGCTTGGCCGAGCGCGTGACGCGCGTGCCCTTGTCGGCTTTTTCCGGCTTGCCGCGCTTTTCGTCCGCTTCGCCCGCTTTTCCCTCAAGCTGGACTTTCCGCACGAGACGCGGATCGCAGCAGACCTGGCGCAGCTTCAGCAACGCATCGAGCACGATGATGTGGCTGCGCGCGAGACCCTGCGCGCTGACCGCCGCCCGCACCCGCTCCTGCATCGCCGTACGCACGGTTTCGTAGAGGTCGCGCTGCGCGCCCTCCAGATCGACCGAGCAGATGATGGTGGTCTTGGCCGGCAGCTCCTTGGCGACCTCGTCCTTACGACGGCGCAGCATGAAGGGCCGGATGCGGCGCGCCAGCAGCGCGCGGCGCACGCCGTCGCCATTTTTCTCAATGGGATTGCGCCAGCGTTTAGTGAAATCTTTCTGGCTGCCGAGAAAGCCCGGCAGCAGAAAATCGAACTGCGACCACAATTCGCCGAGGTGATTCTCCAGCGGCGTTCCCGTCAAACACAAGCGATGCCGGGCGCGCAAGCCGCGAATCGCCTGCGCGGCTTTGGTCGTGGCGTTCTTCACATACTGCGCCTCGTCGAGAATCAGCAGGTGATAGTCATGCTCGGCGAGCACCTTCTGATCGCGCCACAACAGCGCATACGTCGTGAGAATCAGTTCGTGCTCGCCGATCTGCTCGAAGCGCTCCTTGCGCTGCGGGCCGTTCAGCACCAGCACTTTCAAATCGGGGGCGAAGCGGCGCGCTTCCTCGCGCCAGTTGTGCACGAGCGTGGTGGGCACGACGATCAGCGCGGGCCGCTTGAGCCGCCCGGCTTCTTTCTCCGCGAGGATGTGCGCGAGCGTCTGCACGGTCTTGCCGAGACCCATGTCGTCGGCGAGCACGCCGGCCAGATCGTGTTCGCGCAGAAACTGCATCCAGTTCAGCCCCTGCTGCTGATACGCGCGCAGTTCCGCCTTCAGGCCACGCGGCACCGGCACCTCGTGCAAGCCAGGGCCGGCCTGCAGACGCTGCGCCAGTTGGCGAATCGAGTCGTCGCCCTGGAACTGCCAGCGGCCCGTGCTGTTCAGTGCTTCGAGCCGGCCGGCGTCGACCGAGGGCACGCGCAGCGGTGCGCCTTCCGCCAGCGTGCCGCCGAGCGCGTCGAACAGGTCGACCAGCACGCGCACCACCGGCTTCAGGCGGTCGGCGCGCAGACGCAGACGCTTGTTTTCTTCGGTCTTCAGTTCGATCGGCTCGTCGTCGGCGATGGCTTCGAGCGAGCCGCCCAGCCAGCGCCGGTCGCGCCGGAACAGATCGGCGAGCAGCGGCTCGAGGCGCACCTTCCGCTCGCCGATGCGGATGCCCATCTCCAGATCGAACCAGCCGTCGCCCGCCTGCTGCGCGGTGCCGTCGATCGCATCGATCTCGATGATGTTGTAGCGGAACTCCGGCGCCATCGTCACGCGCCAGCCCTGACTCACAAGCTCGGGCACGGCGTCGTTGACGAAAGCCGACCAGGAGTCGGCATCGGGCAGGCCGAGCATCGTATCGGGCAAAAGCCGCGATGCGTAGACCCGGCTGGTCGGCACTTTCTGCAGCCCGGTCTTGCGCAGTTCGAGCAAGCGCTTCTTTTCGGCGTCATAGCGCCGGCGGATATGGATGACGTCGCCGCCCGGCATCGGCACCAGCGTGACGCTGCTGTCGACATTGATACTCACGCCGTCGTAATCGAAGCTGACACCGGCCAGCTCGACCGCCTCGGACTTGCGCTGCCCCGCCTTGCCGGTTGACGGTAGCGCGTGGCTGTTGAGCGTGAGCACCGGCACGGGATCGACGTCGATCACGCGGATCGCGGACGCTTCATGCGTGGGCGGCAGCGGCAGGTCAGGCGCGATCTCGCGCAGCACCGAGGCGACGAGCGGTGCTTCGGCGAGCGAGATCGGCGGCATCGCGAGGTAGTCGGGTAGTTGCTGGAACGGTAGCGACGACTCGACGATGCCCGCCTCGTTGGCGACGCCGTCCACGTACCAGACCGGCTCGGTGGGCAACACCATGCTGGCGCGCGGCTCGGTGCACAACACGGGCCGCAGGCGTTCGTCCGCGAGCGGCTCCCATTCGATCCGGCCGGGCCGGTCGGCACCGCGCGACAGCGGCGTTGGCCCGTCCTGTCCCGGCGCCGGCTTGAGCTCGAAGAACAGGCGGCCCGTGAGGATCAGTTTTTGCAGCATCTCCGCGCCGCTCGTGCCGCGCAGAACGAACTGGCCGAAGTCCTCGCGCGAACGGCCGAGCCACAGACCGCGCAGGATCGACAGGTCTTCGTCCGAGACGAACCGGGGTTGCTTGAGCAGGGCCGCTTCCACGTTGCCCCACGGCTCGTCGACTTCGACGATCGTGCCGTCGGGCGTGCAGCGCGCCCGGTACAACACGACCTCATGGCGCATATGGAATCTGGACCAGTTCAGCAGATAAGCCAGGGTTTGGGTACGCGTGCCGCCCGACTTCTGGGCGACCGCATCGGCGGCCTCGGCGCGCGCGCGAAAACGCTCCAGCCAGCTGACCAGTTCAGGGCGCACGCCGGATGGCGACTGCGCCGCGGGCCCAGACCACGACTGCGGCGAGCGCGAGTAGCCGGCGGCCGGGTGCGCATCGGTGTCGACGCCAGCATCGATCTCGACATTGGTGATGTGATCCATCTCGTCGTGATACTCGAGCTCGGCGAGCAGCAGCGCGGCGACATGCTTGCAGTTGCGCCCGACCGGACAACTGCAGTCGCTCTGCGCCCATGGTTTGCTGCCATCGGTGCGAAACCGCACCCGCGTGTGATAGGGCAATACACGGGTGCCTTGCACGTAGCCGCTGAGCGTGGCGCCGTCCCATTTCACGTTCGTGACGGCGCCGACCGAACGCGCCTTCGCGACAGTCTGGTCACCCAGCCACTCCGTAATCCTTTCCCGATCAAAGAAAACTGACGACATCAGGACCCATCCCTATTCAAGCCGGCGGGGGCAACCATGCGCGGACGCGGCAGGCGGTGTACGGCGCCTGCCGGTGCGATCGCGGCCCGGCACGATTGCCCGTGATAACCGGCCATTTTACGCGTTGACGGCAATGGGCTGTGGAGACGGCTTTGAACCCGGTACGAAGGGCCGATGGCCTGGCTTCGCCTAGAGCGAGGGATCGCTTGACGCCCCGACACGGACCTCCAGGCCCGCCGCCGCGAACACCTGAGCGAGTGCGGGCGCCGGCGCCTCGTCGGTCACCAGCAGATCGACCGCGTCCGCGCCGAACGCGTGAACTAGCGCGCTATGGCCGAATTTCGCGTGATCCGCCGCGACAACGCGCTGCTCGGCCTGCGCAAAGGCCGCGAGCGAAAACGCGACGTCGCCTGGCAGCGCGTCCATGAAACGGCCCTGCATGTCGATCGCCGTGACCGAGACGATCGCGTAGCGCACGTGGAACTGGCGCAGGAACGCCAGCACGCTGTCGCCGAAGGAGGCGGAGTCGTCGGGACGCAGTTCGCCTCCCGCAATGAACACACGGTTGCCGTTGCGCGGCGCCAGCACGCGAGCCACTTCGATTGAATTGGTCACCACCGTGAGGCGGGAACGCGCAGTGAGCGCCTGAGCGATATGCAGACAGGTGGTGCCGCCCTCGAGGATCAGCGAGTCACCGTCCCGCACCAGTTCAGCAATGCGCGCGCCAATCGCCTGCTTGCCTTCGCGGCTTGCCACCATGCGCCGCTGGAACGGCGGCTCGTCGAGACGCTCGGGCACCATGATGCCGCCATGAACCTTGATGAGCAGGCCGTCGGCGATCAGCGGCTTGATATTGCGGCGGATGGTTTCGTCGGAAACCTCGAAACGGCCTGCCAGATCGGTAATCGTGCAGGTGCGCTGCTCGCGGACGAGTCGCAGGATTTCGGCTTGGCGTTGGGTGGAGAACATAGGGTACGGATCAGGATGGCAGCGCCCAGTCTAGCAAACACCGTCATTATTCGCCAAGAAAACCCAACGCATTTCCATACAAACCCACAATCCGGATGCAACGCTCAACTCGCCCTGACTTCTTCCAGCAGCTCCGGATGCCGGTCCAGCACTTTCAACAGTTTGATCAGAGCGAGCGGCGGCCGGGTCTTGCCATTTTCGTAGCGCGAAAAGGCGTTCACCCCCCCGCCGAAAATCTCCGCTGCCTCGCGCTGGTCCAGATCGAGCTTCTTGCGCACAGCGGCAATGAAGGCAGGATCCACTTGCGAGGCATTCACCTCTTTGTTGAAAGCCAGCATCATTTGCCCGGTGCGTGTGGCTTCGTCGATGTCGAGCACCGCCTCGTCGCACGCCGGACAATAGTCACCCGTGACGGCTTCGAATACAGCCGTCTCGCCCTTGTAGACATAGCGCATATTGCGCGTATCGCGCACCAGTTCGGCCGCGCCGCAGTTCGGGCATTTCATGCTCACCACTCCTTGAATGACACGACAAGAACGTCGTCGATCACCGTCAATTTCAAATAGACCATGCCTGCTTCCGTGACGGCACAGTAGACGTCCTGCCAGACCCGATGGTCCGCGTACGTGGTCATGCTTTTTCGAAAATTCCCGCGCTCGAGCGACAGCAATGTCTCGATGATTGCCGCGGGTCCGAGGCCAAGTGCCGCGGCTCCAATCACGGCCGATTTCGTGATTCTGATGTTCCCCGCACGCGCCAAGCTTTGAACCTCGGCCAGCTTGCAATGAGGCGTACTTTTTTCCAATCTCGCCTCCGGTGAATATTAACCTACTTGGTTATTAAAAGATAGTTTTGCCGTCTGCTTACCAACGCATCACCCGCATCCTTTGACCCCTCGCGAGCCAAATCGGTCGTTGCTTTTTGTCAAGTTTTGTTGCAATCTACGCGCGTTAATTCAACTTATTTCCACATATGTCCACACCCATCCCTACCCACGCTCGCGTCGTCATTGTCGGGGGCGGCATTATTGGCTGTTCGGTCGCCTATCACCTCACCAAGCTGGGTTGGACCGATGTGGTGCTGCTGGAACAGGGTCAACTGTCGTGCGGTACGACCTGGCACGCGGCCGGCCTCGTCGGCCAGTTGCGCGCGCAGGAAAGCATGACCAAACTGATCCGCTACTCGACTGCGCTCTACGCCGAACTCGAAGCCGACACCGGCCTCGCGACCGGCTGGAAGCAGTGTGGCTCGCTGTCGGTCGCGCGCACGACCGAGCGGATGACGCAACTCAAGCGCACCGCCGCCGTCGCGCGTGCCTACGGCGTGGCGTGCGACGTGATCAGTCCCAAGGAAGCCGGCGATCTATGGCCGGTGATGCGCACCGACGACCTGCTCGGCGCCGTCTGGCTGCCTGGTGACGGCAAAGCGAATCCCACCGATCTGACCCAGGCGCTTGCACGTGGGGCTCGCACACGCGGCGCGCGCATCGTCGAGAACACTCGCGTCACGGCGATCCATACGCGCACCGCGCTCGAAGACAAGGCCAACGGCACAACCGGCGCACGCGAAGTCAGCGGCCTCGCGTGGCGCAACAAGGATGGCGAAGAAGGCACGCTCAGCGCGGATATTGTCGTGAATTGCGCGGGCCAGTGGGCAAAAGCGGTGGGCCGCCTGTGCGGCGTCACGGTGCCGCTACATTCGGCCGAGCACTACTACATCGTCACCGAGCGCATTGCCGGCGTGCATCCGGACCTGCCGGTGATGCGCGACCCGGACGGCTTCATCTACTTCAAGGAAGAAGTGGGCGGTCTCGTGATGGGCGGCTTCGAGCCGAATGCGAAGCCGTGGGGCATGAACGGCATCCCGGAGAATTTCGAATTCCAGTTGCTGCCCGATGATTGGGATCAGTTCGAAATCCTGATGGAAAATGCGCTGCAACGCGTGCCCGCGCTCCAGACAGCGCAGGTTAAACAGTTCTACAACGGCCCGGAGTCGTTCACGCCGGATAACAATTTCATGCTCGGCGAAGCGCCCGAATTGCGGCGCTTTTTCGTCGGCGCGGGTTTCAACTCGATGGGTATTGCCTCGGCGGGTGGCGCGGGCATGGCGCTCGCCGAATGGATCGTCGCGGGCGAACCTACGATGGACCTGTGGCCGGTCGACATCCGCCGCTTTGCGCGCTTTAACGGCAACGACACGTGGCTGCACGATCGCGTGAAGGAAACGCTTGGCCTGCACTATGCAATGCCGTGGCCAAATCGTGAACTCGACAGCGCGCGGCCGTTTCGCCGCTCGCCGCTGTACTCGCTGCTGCGTGACAATGGCGCCTGTTTCGGCAGCAAGATGGGCTGGGAACGCGCCAACTTCTTCGCGCCGACGCCCGCCGAAGCTCAGATCGACTACGCGTTCGGCCAGCAGAACTGGCTGCCGTGGAGCGGCGCCGAACATCGGGCGTGCCGCGAAGGCGTCGCGCTGTTCGACATGACGTCGTTCTCCAAATTTCTGGTCAAGGGACGTGATGCAGAAAGCGTGCTGCAAGGCATCGTCACCAACGACGTTGCCGTACCGCCCGGCACCACCGTCTATACCGGCATGCTCAACGAGCGTGGCACGTACGAGTCCGACTTCACGCTGACCCGCCTTGCCAACGACCAGTATCTGATCGTCTCCGGCTCGGCTCAGACTACGCGCGATTTCGACTACATCGAGAAGTCGATCCCCCACGACAAACACTGCACGCTGGTCGACGTCACCGGCCAGTACGCGGTGCTGGCCGTGATGGGTCCGCGCTCGCGTGAACTGCTGCAAAGCGTATCGAAAGCCGACTGGAGCAACGAGGCGTTTGCGTTCGGCCAGAGCCGCGAGATCGATCTCGGCTACGCCACGGTGCGTGCCACGCGGCTGACCTACGTCGGCGAACTCGGCTGGGAGTTGTACGTGCCCGTGGAATTCGCGGTGGGCGTCTACGAAACACTGCATGCCGCGGGCAAGGCGTTCGGTCTCGTCAACGCAGGCTATTACGCCATCGATTCTTTGCGTATCGAGAAAGGCTATCGCGCGTGGAGCCGCGAGTTGACGCCGGACACCAATCCATTCGAAGCCGGTCTGTCGTTCGCGTGCAAGCTCAACAAGGACATTCCGTTCCGTGGCCGCGATGCTTTGCTGAAATTACGCGCCGAACCGCTGCGTCGACGCATGGTCGTGCTCACCGCGGACGGCGCCGCCGATCGCATGCTGTGGGGCGGCGAAGCGATTCTGCGCGACGGCAAGCCCGTCGGCTTCGTCAGTTCGGCGGCGTTCGGGCACACGCTCGGCTGTCCTGTTGCGATGGGCTACATCAACAATCCGGACGGCGTCGCCGATGCGGCGTATCTGAACGGCGGTCAATACATGATCGACGTCGCCGGCGATCTGCTGCCGGCAACCGTGCATCTGAAAGCGCCTTATGATCCGCGCTCGGAACGGGTGAAGGGCTAACGCCCACCGCGCGCCATACTCGAGAACACCCCGTCGCGGCGGATCAGCCCATGAAACAGCGCTGCCGCCAGATGCAGCAGCACGGTGGCAAACAGCGCGAATGCGAGCCACGTGTGCAACGCGCGCAGTACCGCGAACAGTTCGACGTTGTGCGGCGCGATCGGCGGCAAATGCAGCGGGCCATATAGCGTGACCGGATAGCCCGCTGCGGACAACATCGCCCAGCCGATCAATGGCATCGCCGCCATCAGCGCATAGAGAACGAGATGCGACAGCCTGGCGGCGATGCGCTGCGACGCCGGCATGTCCTCCGGCAGCGGCGGCGTGCCGCGCCTGATACGCAAGCTCGCGCGCAATACCACCAGCAGCAGCAACGCAATGCCAAGCGGCTTGTGAATTGCGATCAACGTGTTATGCGCATGCGACACCGTCGCGACCATCGCCACCCCGATAAACAGCATCGCGACGATCAGCGGCGCCATCGTCCAGTGCAGAACGCGCGCGAGCGGACTGAAATGTGCGTGCGTCTGCCTCATGACTGGCCTCCGTTTTTCTGTGCTTGATGGATCGCGGGATGCAGCGTTTCTTCGCGCGTGCGGCGCTGATAGGACAACGCGTAAGCCGCCGAGCGTGCCGCGAGCAGCGGATCGTTCGACGGACGAATACCCGTCGGCAGGATGGTCGGATCGAAATTGACGTCGCGGCACGTACCGTCTTCCTGCGACGTCGAACGATCGATCACCAGCGTGCCGGCATCGATATGCTGACGATCGTCGGGCCATTGCATCGTTGCGTCGTCGATGGGATCGCCCGGCTGCGCGACTGTCAGAATCAGATGCCAGCGCAGCGGTCCGGTTTGCAGGCGCTGATCGAGATCGGCCGCGAGAAAATTCTTTTCGGTTTTTTGTGCATCGGTGATCGGCGCGTACGGCGTTTCGGGCACCATGGCCCAACGCACGGCACGCTTGTTGCCGGCACCGTCGGTAAACCAGAATGCGTTGATGCTGTAGTACGCGGCGTTCGCCAGACTCGATGACGGCGGATGCGCTTTCATCCATGCCTGAAACGGTCTGGTTTCCGGATTCGCGTCGTAAAACGCTTTCAGTCTGGCTGGATTCGGTTTGCCGGTCACGGCATCGGGTTTCGCCGCCACCAGTTGCTGATAGAACTGCTCGGGCGTATGAACCGCGAATACGGGTGTGGAATTCATTCCCGTGCGCCATTGCTCGCCGTTCTGCAATTGAAACAGCAAAGCCATACTGCGCACCGGAGAGCTGGTGTCGGGCGCCGACGGGTTGCCGCCCGGCACCGCAAAGCGGCCCGTGACCGGCGTGCGGCCGGCAGCGAACACGGCGGCGCGCGATAGCGCCGTGCCGTTGCCGTTACTGTCGAAATAGCCGGCCACGCACAGGCCTTTTGCATGGTTGCGGCGGTAGCCCGGATGGGGCTGCCCGGCCACCGCTTCGAAGGTATTGATGAAACGCGGCGCAGTGAGCCGCGCGGGCGTCAGCCAGCCCGCGGTATAAGCGAAGCCGCCGGCAAGGACAGCGACGAGCGCGCCGATCGCGGCAAGCCGGCATGGCACGCATAAGGGTTCAGAATGGGGAACGGATGGTTTTGTCACTACGACTCCTTGACGCCCGGAAAGATGCACTCATCGGCGAACACCGAATTCAGCGATCTATTCCATCCGATATCCGGCGCGTCCGTTCGCGCCGGATATCGATCCCTTCAATTGGCGTTGCCCGTCGCCGCGCTGCCGCCCGCGACATGGCTCGCGGCGGCCGCCTTTGCGGCAAGCGCCTGCTTGTTGTGCTCGACCTGCTGGGCAAAGACGGGACTCACATCCGGATACGATGCATCGGTCACGTAATCAAGGCCGTTCTGTTGGGCTTCGATCAATTCCTGGTACACCTGAGCACGTGTCTTGCCCTCGGCAAAGACGCTCGATGAAGCGGCAAGAATCACAACGGACAATGCGGCAAAAGCGATCTTCTTCATGATGAACTCCAGAGAGTTTTGTGCGGGTTCGCATGAGGGAAAACCACGGGCTGGCGGTTTTTATTCCTGCTTTGACGCTTCGAAAAAAACAAACTTCAACCGTGGAATAAAACCGCCTCAGCGCGTGTTTGCCGTTTGCTAGCTGAAATCCGACGCACGCCGACACCATGACCTCAACCGACGCCCCCTCCGACTCGCCGCTTTCCGAAGCCGATATTCAGGCCTACGCCGATGGCACGCTGAGCCCGGAACGCGCCGCGTTTCTGCGGGACTATCTGGGCAAGGATCCGGCGGAGGCACGCCGGGTGGCGTTCTACGGGAGATTGAACGCACAGATGCAGCAAGCCTTCCAGACCACCGGCGAGCCCGTTTCGAACCGCGCAGAGGGAGCGCACGGCGTGCCCGGCCGGCTGAAAGCCGCGAAGCGTCCGGGCAAGGTCTTCAACACACTCGCAGCGCTGGTTCTGGCGCTGGCGGCCGCGAGCGGCTGGCTTGCCGCCACCCAGGTGTCCAGGCAGGCGCTCGACAATGCCGCCGTGATGGCGTTGGCGGAAATCGCCGCCGCGCCCTATCCCGCCGCATCGCCGACGCGAACGGATTTGTCCGCACCCGGACTCGCCGCGATAGGGCTGCGGCTCGTGGATCAAAGGGCCCTATCGCTCGGCCCGTTCCAACGCGCCAACGAATTCGTCTATCTGAACGAAGACAATCAGCCCGTCGTGGTGATGTCCACCCTGGCACTGTTTGCACACGCACAGCCGCAGTGGACCGCCCGCCGTATCGGTGAAATCCGCTTGCTGACGTGGACGGCGCAGCGCCAGCACTTTGTCGTGGCGGGCGATGCTCGTACTCGTCGCCTGATGCGCGCCGCAGACGCGATGACCATGCGCTAAACCGTGCGCTGACTTTTCCCGCCACGCTGCAAAAAACAACGGAATAAAATGCGCTCACGCGTGTTCGCAGTTTGAATGCGCGTGGCGGTTCAATCGACCGCCGCCTACCCGGCGCCTTACGAGAAGCCCCATGATCGGGATGAAAAATGGATGTCCGTGACGAGTTGATGGAACATGTGCCGCGCTTGCGGCGCTATGCGCGAGCGCTGATCAACAATCGCGATCTCGCCGACGATCTGGTGCAGGACACGCTCGAACGCGCGCTCGGCCGCACCGGCATGTTCCAGCCCGGCACCGACTTGCGCGCGTGGCTGTTCACGATCATGCATAACGTGTTCGCCAATCAGGCGCGTAAGGCTTCGGCGCGCGCCGTCCACGTGGCGGTCGACGATGCCAGTGTCCACGAAAGCGAGTTTGCCGTGCCGTCCGATCAAACCCGCTCGCTGGAAATGCGTGACCTCGACTACGCGTTGCAGCGCCTGCCCATCGAGCAGCGAGAAGTCGTATTGCTGGTCGGCCTCGAGGAGATGAGCTATGCCGACGTGGCCCTCGCGCTGAACATTCCGCTCGGCACGGTGATGTCGCGTCTTTCGCGCGGACGCGAGCGGCTTCGGGCGTTGATGGCGGGCACGCAGCCCGGTGCAAAATTACAGGTGGTGCGATGAGCGACCAACATACGCCGATCGGCGAAGAAGACCTGCACGCCTACGTGGACGGAACGCTGTCCGACGAACGGCGCGTCGAAGTGGAGCGCGCGCTCGAACAGAACCCCGAACTGGCCGCCCGCGTCAGCGACTATTTCTCGCTGAACAACATGTTCCATGAACGCTATGACCGCGTGCTGAGCGAGCCCGTGCCCAAACGTCTGCAGACCCCGGCGGCCGGCAAGCGCCGCTGGAATATTGCTGCCAACTGGCCGCAGGTTGCCGGCATGGCAGCGGCGCTGGTGATGGGTGTAGGCATCGGCATGGGCACGCATATGGGCCGGGACGTCGTCGCGCCGATTGCAGGTCAGGCGGATATGCGTCCCGTTAGCGCGGATAGTTCGGAAATGCTTGCGCGGCAGGCCGCGCTGGCGCATGTGGTCTACATGCCGGCTATCGATCGGCCGGCTGACATGACCGCGGATCACGAACAGGATTTCGTGCAATGGCTGTCCAACCGGCTCGGCACCAACGTGCATCCGCCGATGCTCTCGAAGAGCGGTTTCAACCTGTCGGGCGGCCGCCTGTTGCCGGGCGCCGACGGGCCGACTGCGCAATTCATGTATCGCGGGCCAAACGGCGAACGCGTGACGCTGTGTATTTCGCATCGTCAGGTGAGTTCGAATACCACGGCGTTCAAGCTGTATCAGGACGGGCCGGTGAACGTGTTCTACTGGGTCGATGGCGACTTTGGCTATGCCGTGTCGGGCGGGATCGATCGCAAGGTGCTGTTGCAACTCTCGCACGACGTGTATTCGCAGTTGACGGGCGTGGCGCCGGGTTGAGAGGCCGTGCCGAACTGCAATAGCGGGCTCAGTTGGCTGAACCGCTGCCGCGATCGAGCGACGCCGCGCGCATGGCGTCGCCCGGATTGCTGAAGAACTGCTGACGCAGTTGGGCGACCTGCGCGTCGTGTTGCTGAGGCGGCAAACCCTGTTTGTCGATTTGCGCGCGCTGGCTCGCGTAGTCCGCATAGCGGGCTTGCCAGGCGTCGTCGGCTTGCTGCATCTGCACGACGCGCTCCGCCGCTTCGGGCCCAAGTGTCTGCGTGATCTGCGCACGCATTGCATCGAGCGAACCGCCTTGCTTCTGCGCCTGAGCGATCGCGTCGAGCGCGGCCTGCTGCTGGCGTGCACGCTCGTGAGCCGCGCGCACTTCCGGCGGGAGTGCGGCGTCGAGCGCGGCGAGGCGGGCCGCTTTCTGCGCGTCGCTGAGCGAGTTATCCGACGCGATGCGCAGGCGGGCCAGATCGGTGTGTTGCCGCTGCGATTCAGCGCCGAAGAACGGCTCGTTCCATTCCCCCAGCAATCGCGCGCCCAACGCGTCGCGCTGATCGAGCGAGAGTTGCAGCGCGTCGAAGTTCGCCTTTTCGCCGCCCGGGTTCTGGCTTTGGCTCTGCGTCGGAGAACTGTCCGGTAATTGCGCGAGCGCCTTGAGATACGCGTTGTAGCGCTGCCAGACGGTCAGCGCTTCGTCGGCGGCCGACGTGCCGTCGAGTTGTGCCGCGATCTGACGACGCACCACGGCGTCGAGCGTCGCCGCTGAAATTTCATTTTGCGTCGTCAGGAAGTAATCGAAGAAATCGCGGACCGCACGCGTCCGCGCGAGGTGGCCATGACCGTCGGTTGGCAAGAGCGGCGGCGACGATCCGTCGAGCGAAGCGGGCACTGCTCCGGACATCGATGCGTCGGCGGTCGCGGTTTTACTTACAGCAGGCGTCTGTTGCGCAGGACTCGCGGCACGCCCGGTTTTTTGTGCCGACGCTTCATGCGTGAGCGACGCACGACTCAGCCACAACGCGGCGCCGGCCGACAGCACGCCCACCGCGATAAAAGCCAGCCATTGACTCCGCGCACTGCCCCGTTGCCGCCCAAAACGCCCCACTCGCCCCAATCGCCGCATCCGCTCACACGCCTTGCGTCTTCAACCGGTTAGCCTGCGTACGGATCACCGCAACCGGATCCGCTGCATTCGCGCCGCGTACGCCGAGCAACTGGTTGATTTCGTCGAGGTGATTCCACTTATAGCTGGTACTGAGCACCTTGCCGTAGAGCGCGCTGCACACCGAGACGAGGCCGTCGTTCTGCCCCGACTGTCGGCTCAGCATGATGGCGCCGGTGCCGTACAAAACGAGTGTCGACGGATCGAGGACGTCGGCGGCATCGAGCGGCGCGACACTGGTGTCGGTAGCACCTGGAATGCCCAGTATCGACGTGGGTTGAATCGCGCTGCCCGCCCACGAATACAACAGATGCGTGTTGCCGTTGACGGTTTCAGTCGCCGCGCCGGTTTGACACGAACCCGGTGCGCCGAGACCCGCGCTCGGATAGCGCAGGTTGTAGGCGGCGGCGTTCGCTGTGGTCAGCGTTTGCAGCGCGGCTACCGCGTTCTGGTTGGTGTTGTGACTGCTACTCGTCAGGATGCCGAAGATATTCGCAAAGGCGCCGATGATCGGCGTCGAAAGACCGGTCGGGTCTTTTTTCAACGCGTCCTGCACGAAGTCGGCGAACTCCGAACCGCGATGCGGCGTGCCGATGGTGGTCACCGAAGCGACGAGTTCCGGCGCGACCGCCGCGACATAGCGCGACGTCAAGCCGCCCTGGCTGTGACCGATCAGGTTTACCTTCTGCGCACCGGTTGCGGCCAGAACCTGCTTCACGTAAGCGAGCAACTGTTCGCCACGGCCGTTCGGACCGTCGTCGCTTTGAAAACCCGAAAGGTTCGCCACGTACACGGTGGCACCGTGCTGCTGGAGGTCTGACTGAATGCCGTACCAGTAGTCGAGTACGCCGAGGTACTTGTCGGTGCCGGTAAGGCCATGTACGAGGATGATCGGATAGCGGGTTGCCGCGTAATCGTCGCTGGCGGTATTCGATGTCGCGGCAACCGCGCGATCGATTCCGGCCGGCGTGGCAAGTGTCAGGAGTACGGCGAGCGGCGCGTTGGCAACAGCCGCAGCGATCGCCCAGGCGACGATGCGAGAACCCTTCGATTTCGACATATGACGGCCTCCGGTTGCGAAGTCCGCGTATTTAGCTATACAAATCGAGTGAGGGCAATAGAGCGGGAACTCCAAACTGCTTATGCTGCAGTGCGTTCTGAAGCCCTATCGCAATGTCGCGATGCGGCGGGCATTGAAGCGTTCGAGTTCGATCATGTTGTCTGGATTCGCGCTTGACTTGACCAGTTCCCGCGGCGTTACCCCCAGCAACCGCCCCATCCAGTGCGCCATATGACTCTGATGCGCAAAGCCCGTCTCCAGCGCGATCTGGCTCGCGCTCAAGCGGCCTTGCAGCAGGAGCGCACGGGCCCGCTCCACGCGCCGCTGCACCACGTATTGATGCACCGGCATACCGAGCGTCTCGCGAAACAGCACCTTGAAATGCGGCACGCTCAACTCGGCGTGCGCGGCCAGTTCGCCGAGCGTGAGACGTTGATCCAGATGCGCTTCGATAAACTCGATCACACGCGCGGCAGTTTTCGGCGCCAGCGTACGGCGTTTGTTTTCGAGCTTGTCGAGTATCGGCGCGCTGCCGATCAGCCGCACCACCATCGCCGTACACAGGCTTTCAGCGTAAAGCGGATCGGACGCATCATCCGCTTCGAGTTCGGCGCGTAAGGCCCAGGCCAGATGCTGGAAGCGCGGATCGCGCATCTGGAGCTGCGGACGCAGCCGCGCTTCACTCGTTTTCAGTTCCAGTTGCTCGACGGTGCGCTGCGCGAAGTCCTCGCCGATCCACACGCTGAAAATCGTGCAGGCGGCTTCATCGGTCCACTGCCCGTCGACGCCCGCGGGAATCACATCGGTGTCGCCATGCGCCTGAATCCGGGAGTAGCGCCGCTCGTTGCACATGCAACGCGCCTTGACCGGCGCGCCGACATGCACGCCCACGCGATGATGCTTGAGCGCCGGAATCCGGTGCAGTCCGGCTGACACGTTGACCAGATCCGCGCCAAAACCCTGCCAGCCGAGCGCCTTGCTGGAACGCAATACCAGGCGGGAACCACTGTGCGGTTGCAGTATCGGTGTCACGGCATTCATTGCTTTCCCTCGTGGATGACGGCCAACGTGTGTGCATTGTGCTGCGTTTTTCGTCGCGATGCTTGAGCTCGCGCTGCCACAATCGGCATGCTGCGTCGCCGCAGAACAAAACAATCATCCGAATCTGCGCAAGACGATCCGCGCCCGCGCGTTTCTCGTTCCCGGCCTCCCTAAGATGACGACATACCGAATCAGCCAGGAGCCGAACGTGTTTGTGATCTTTGGAGCAGCAGGCAATGTAGGTAGAGTGAGCGCGGCGGCATTGCGCCGGGCGGGCTGTGACGTGCGCGCGGTGGTCCGTAACAACGAGCAAGGCGCGCTGCTGGAGGAAATCGGCTGCGAAATCGCCGTTGCCGATCTGCTCGACGCCGCCTCGGTCGCGCGCGCCATCGAGGGGGCATACGCGGTACAGATACTGTGCCCGGTGCCGCGCGCCGATGCCGATCCCGCAACCACGATGCGCCGCATGATCGACGTGAGCGCGAACGTATTGCGTGCCGACCCGCCGCAACGCGTGCTCGCGCTCTCGGACTACGGCGCGGAACATCCGAGCGGCACGGGCATTACGACGCTGTTTCACACCCTCGAAATGCGGCTCGCGCCCATTGCCGCGCAATTGACGTTTCTGCGTGCAGCGGAACACATGCATAACTGGGCGCGCCTCTTACCTGTCGCTCTTGCGAGAGGCGTGCTGCCGAGCCTGCATCATCCGTTGACCAAGCTGTTTCCGACGGTCGCCGCCGAGGACGTAGGACTGCTGGCCGCCGAACTCCTGCTCGACGAGAGGCCGGCGAAAGAGGCGCCGCGCGTGGTCAGTATCGAAGGCGAAACGCGCGTCAGCGCGTTAGACCTCGCACACACGCTCGGTGCATTGACGCAGCGTCAGATTACGGCCTACGAAGTGCCCCGCGGCGAATGGGCCGGGATGCTCGAGGGCGCGGGACTCGGCGCGAATCACGCACGTCTCATCACGGATCTGTACGACGCGCACAACGCGGGCCGCATCGACGTCGAAACCGGGATCAGCGAGCGGCGCTTCGGCTCGACCACGCTCGCCGACGCCTTCGCGGCGATCCTGGCGCGCGTCGCCGCAGCCTCGCCGGCAAGCGCCGCCGCACGCTGAACGGCACTCGCGATAGGAGAAACGGCATGCGTACCTGCCCTTTGCTGCGCGTATCGATGAAATCACGGAAAATCGCCGCGCGGCGTCCACTGCACGCGCGCGGAACGACGAGCAGCCGCGACTGGACGGCGATTCTGGAGATTTCCGCGGGCCTTGCGGGACTGCTCGGCTGGCGAGCGCTTCAGGACGTGCTCAACGCGATTCCCGACAGTAACGACGACTTCAGTCTGTTCTGACTCACCGGCCCCGGGCGAACCACCTGTGCGCCGTGGGCGCACCTCAGTTCCGGTAAAGCTGGCCACCTGAGGCCGCACTCTATTGACGAAAACGACGTGTTAGCGCCGGCCACCGTTTGCAAAAGGCGGCCGGCGACTACGCGTCGCTTATTCGTTTTCGTCGAAATAGTGCCCAAACTTCAATTGCTTGGTGCGGATATAGCGCTCGTTTTCCTCGCGCATCGGAATCGCCAGCGCGACCCGCTCACATACCGGAATACCGTGCTTCGACAGCGTGTCGAACTTCTCCGGATTGTTGCTCATCAGGCGCACCGAGGTCACCTTGAGCGTGCGCAGAATGCCCGCCGCCGAATCGTATTCGCGCGAGTCGTCGGGCAAGCCGAGATCGAGATTGGCCTCGACGGTATCACGGCCCTGCTCCTGCAGCGCATACGCGCGAATCTTGTTCGACAGGCCAATGCCGCGCCCTTCGTGGCCACGCAGATAAAGCAGCACACCGCAGCCTTCGGCCGCGATATAGCGCAGCGCCAGATCGAGCTGCTCGCCGCAATCGCAGCGGTACGAGCCGAGCACGTCGCCCGTCAGGCACTCGGAGTGCAGGCGCGTCAATACGGACGACTTGTTGGCGACGTCGCCCATCACAAGCGCGAGATGTTCGGCGCCGCTTTCGCACACGCGAAACACGTAGGAGGTGAACGTGCCGTAGCGCGTGGGGAGCGTGGCGGTAGCGTCGAGGATGACGCATTCGCCGTTGATTGCGCCGTCTGCTGCTGGCGACGGATCGTGAGACGTGAGCATGGCGTTGGACAATGGTGCTGACATGAACCCGATCAAACCGGGGATAAGGTACAGACAAGTACGGACTGGGAGTTTACCGCTAATCGGCGCAACGCACCCGGATGTCCATGCGCCGCGCAAGGAACCGCCGTGGCGCCGCGCCGCTCCCGAACGCTAACCCATGCCGGATATGCTGCGCGCCACAGGTATTCCCGAAGTACTTCCAGCGGCGCTGCGCGCCTATACTGGAATGGCCTGTCCCTCACGACAGCGCGCCGCATCGGCGTGCTGCACTGCGAAACGGAGCCGCTCCATGACAAGCGTTGCACAGCTTCTGAAAACAAAACCCAATCACACCACCGTCTTTACTGTCGAGGCCGACGATTCCGTCTACGACGCGATCAAGCTGATGGCTGAAAAAGGCATCGGCGCACTGGTCGTAACCGAGGGCGACAGCATCGCCGGGATCGTGACGGAGCGCGACTATGCGCGCAAGGTCGTGCTGATGGACCGTTCGTCGAAGGCCACGCCGGTGCGCGACATCATGAGCAAAGCCGTGCGCTTCGTGCGCCCGGACCAGAGCACCGACGACTGCATGGCGCTGATGACCGAACGGCGCATGCGTCACTTGCCGGTGATCGAAAACGACCGGCTGGTGGGCATGGTCTCGATCGGCGACCTGGTGAAGAACATCATCGCCGAGCAGCAATTCACCATCCAGCAACTGGAGTTCTATATCCACGGCGAGCGGCCCTGAGATTCGCCGCACGTCGGGTGTGCGACTCGCTGCCGGGCGTAAGCCGGCCTAGGCGGGCACACGCGGGCGCAAAAAAAGCCCAATCCTTGAAAGAGGTTGGGCGAAGCTACCTTGCGGCAGCGGAGGTTCCTGTTTTGACAATGCGCGCCGCGTCCGGTGCGCATTGTCATATCCGTATCGAACTGCTGACTGCTTGCTAAACGTCGAGCGTGCGCTCAATCGATGCACGCTCGACGAACTTCATGAGGCTGCGCACCTGAGCGCTTGCAACGCTTCATTGCAGCCCCTCATTGCAGCCCTCCAATCAGTTGCCGAAATAAACCGACTTCGGGCCGGACATCGGCTGGACCACGCCACCCGCTTGTGACGAACCGCTCACCGTGCCGCCATAACCGCTGGTATTCGCGACCGGTTCCTGCGTCTGCGCGACGGCCGGATTTTGCGCCTGCACACGGCTTTCGGCGGCCTGAATGTCAGACGGATAGTTTGTGTCGTTGCTGGTGGCGGGGTTGTAGCCCGCCTGTTCCAACTGGATCAACTGGCTGCGAACTTCCGCGCGGGTCAAGGGTTGTTGGCTCGATTGAGCGAAAGAAGCGACCGGGGCGGCCAGAATGGCTGCAATAGCGACTGCCTTGATGAGCGATTTCATGATGACTTACCTCCAGATCTGATTTTTTGCTTCGCTTGCCACACCATGTGAGAAGCGAGTGATTCCAGTCTAGTCACCCGATCATCGAGGGAAAACCCTTAATTACGAGATACATAATTGTTCGATTCGAAAGAATGCGGCGGAACCTACGCAAGAGCCTGATTGAAGTGCCGTCCTTACCGTAATAATTGTCGGGATCGTAACCTTTCTGTCTGATGTTCCGACAATTTCACCCATTACGCATGTTTCGCCGTATCGCACGTCACTAAAGATCAATCCGGCGCGTGGGTCAAAGTTTCGGCGCGCGGAGGCAGCAGCAGCTTTCGTGGTCCGCTGACGAACGCACTGCCGGGTTCAAAAAACCGCAATGGCCGATGCATTTCACGCGATAAGCCGATGCGTGTCGTCACGCCGATCGGCACATCCTTCTCTATCACGCCGATCCACAGGTCACGCCCGGTGCAAAGATCGCGGCCGTCGAACGACTGACCGATGCCCAAGGCCGTGGTGAGCCGGCCGGGGCCGCGCGCAAGATCGCGCAGCGGCACGCCAGGCCGCCGCGCTTCCATCAACGGCAAGCCTTCCAGCGGTTCGATGGCGCGCAGCAGAATACCGGCGCCGATATCCTCCGCTTCCGCGGACATGTTCAGCATGTACGAGAGCCCGTACGTGAGCCGGATATAGGCGTGGCCGGGAGCGAGAAACATCGAGCCGTTATACGGGCGACGGCCAATAAACGCGTGGCTGGTCGGGTCGCCGACCGGATACGCTTCAGTCTCGACAATCCGCCCGCTCATACGGCCTTCGGGAAGATCGTGCACCAGGTATTTGCCAACCATGAAACGAGCCAACGCGGTCGCATCAGGCGGCAAATCGTCACGAAGCAATGGCAAGATGGGTAGCGGTTGTTTCGGCATGCGGTCCGGATGGATCGTTAGGCGCGAGGCGCAAGGTCGACGCAGGCCCGAGCGGGGCACTCGGCGGACATGCCCGAGCGTGTCGCCGCACTGCATCAAGCGATAAAGCGCCATAAAGCGCCATCGGCCCGCACTCATCCGCCCATTCGTTGTACCAAAACCTCACTTCCGGGCAGCGGCGCGATCACCATGGCACTAATTGGAGTATCGTGTGTTTCCGGCCCGCAGCACAGCCCTTGCCGGCATGCGTGTGTTCAAGCGCACCTGTTCAACTTACAGTTTGCAAGAAGTCGCACGATCCGCAGCAACGTTCCATTCAGGTTTGATCCCGAAGTACCGCTGGCGTAGTACACCGGCCCATCCACGGGCCGTCGTGTTCATGACAATAGGAGAGAGTTGAATGAAAGCATTCCAGGCAATCAAGATGGTCGGCGGCGCGCTGATCGTTCTGGCATCCGTCAGTGCGTACGCGCAAACCAGCGATGCCGCGGCTACCGCAGCCCCCATGGCTGCTTCGGCGGCGCCTAACGCCAAGTCGGCCAAGAAAGCCGACCGTGCATTGGGACGCAAAGTGCGCAGCGCACTGTCGAAGACCAAGGGCCTGACGGTCAGCAATATCACGGTGCGCGCACGTGGCGGCGCAGTGACGCTGGCCGGCACGGTGCCTGAGCAGCCGCAAGTCGACCTCGCCACGCAGGCCGCGCAAGCCGTGCCGGGCGTGACGTCGGTCAAGAACGCACTGTCGATCCGTCCGGTCGGACAGTAAGACCGCGTCAAGCAGCCTTAGTGCTACACCGGGCGCAATGCTTCTCGCAAGGCGGCGCGTCCGGACTGAAACATCCAGTCTGTTTCCCCTGAATTTCCACGCAATTGCCAAACCCGGCTGTTGCGCACCTTCGCCACTGCGTCGGCGCAATCCGTCCCGCAGGCTCACAAAGCCTCGTCCGCCGAAAACTTTCCTTTATAATTTAATGCGTTAGGGCGCGTTGTTGACGGGATGGTTTAGCAACTTACGCTCGCTCGCAGGTCTTGCCGGCGCCCCACCTGTCCATCTCGCGCCAGTCAGCTACAGGCAACAAGAACCCGCAACGAAAGGAAGCCCGAATGACCACAACCGCGACCGCCTTGCCCCGCTGGACCATCGCCGCGCCTTTCGCCGCCTGGATCGTGCTGGGAGCCGCGTATGCCCTGCCGGGTAACGGGCTGCTGCTCGCGCTGATCGGCGTCGCACTGTGCGCTGCCGTGTTCACGGCGGTCCACCATGCGGAAGTGGTGGCGCATCGTGTCGGCGAACCGTTCGGCACCCTGGTGCTGGCGGTGGCCGTGACGGTGATCGAAGTTGCTCTCATCGTTTCGGTGATGTTGACGTCCGGTCCGGAAAAAGCCGGTCTCGCACGCGACACGGTGTTCGCCGCGGTCATGATCGTGTGCAATGGGATCGTGGGTATCTGTCTGCTGGTGGGCGGCATCCGGCATCGCGAGCAGGACTTTCAGAGCCGTGGCGCCGCGGCCGCGCTGGCGGTGCTTGCGTCCTTGTCTGTATTGACGCTGGTGATGCCGAATTACACGACGACCAGCGCGGGCCCGCTGCTGTCGTCGTCGCAACTTGCGTTCGCGGGCGTTTCGTCGCTGGTGCTGTACGGGGTGTTCGTGTTCGTTCAGACCGTGCGGCATCGCGATTACTTTCTCGCCGACGTCCCCGACGAGGACGTCCATGCGGCCCCGCCGAGCATCGGTGTCGCGCTGGCGGCCGGCGGTTTGCTGGTGGTGTGCCTGGTCGCTGTGGTGTTGCTGGCGAAAGTGCTCTCGCCGGTGGTTGAAACCGCGGTGCAGAACGCGGGCGCGCCACCGGCGGTGGTCGGCATTATCATCGCCGCGCTGGTGCTGCTGCCGGAAGGACTTGCCGCCGTGCGCGCGGCGCGCGCCGACCGTTTGCAGAACAGCCTGAATCTCGCGCTCGGCTCGGCGCTGGCCAGTATCGGGTTGACCATTCCAACGGTTGCCGCGGTGTTCTTGTGGACCGCCCAGCCGCTCATCCTCGGTATCGACGGCAAGGAAACCGTACTGCTGATGCTCACGCTGGTAGTCGGCACCCTGACGCTGAGCTCCGGGCGCACGACGATCCTGCAAGGCGCCGTGCATCTGTCGTTGTTCGCGGCGTATCTGTTTCTGTCCTTCGCGCCCTGACGGCGGGTCTCGGGTCTCGGGTCTCGGGTCTCGGGTCTCGGGTCTCGGGTCTCGGGTCTGAGGTCTGAGGTCTGAGGTCTGGCGCCTTGCTCCCCGCCCACACACCCGGCGCCGCCGGCTCTTCCTACTCTTCCCAATGCGCTGCGATCCAGTCGCGAAACAGATTCAGCTTCTGCTGATGCGCGACTGAATCCGGATACACAAAGTAATAGCGCCAGCCGGTCTTGAGCACTGTCTCGAATGGCCGCACGAGGCGCCTCGCCGCGACGTCCTCATCGATCAACGCAAGGTCGCTGATGGCGACACCGAAGCCCTGCAGCGCGGCGTTGGTCGCCATGTCGAGGGTGTCGAAGCTCGGGCCGTGCTCGGCGTCGATAGCTTGCGCATTCGCTGCATCCATCTCGCTCACTCTGGCAAGCCACATCTTCCAGTCGCGATGATCGCGCGTCGGATGCAGCAGCGTGTGGCGCGCCAGATCCGCGACCTGGTCGAGCGGCTTGTCTTTCAGCAGATCGGGCGCGCACACCGGCGTCAAACGCTCCTCGAACAGAGGCACCGCCTGCACGCCCACACCCGGAGACGAACCATAGATGATCGCCGCATCGAACGGCTCGAGCTGGAAATCGACGTCGTGCTGCCAGGTCGTCGTGATCTGAACGTGCAGCTCGGGATACTCGGCCTGGAAACGCATGATCTTCGGCAACATCCAGCGCATCACGCAGGTCGGCACCTTCAGCGCGAGGTCGGTGCGCTGCCGCGTGAGGCGCAGCGATATCTCCTCGATACGCGCAAAGCTCTCCTTCACGGCCGGCAGCAGCAACTCGCCTTCGGCGGTCAGCGTCAGACCTTTGGCGTGGCGTTTGAAGAGGGGAAACTTGTAATAGTCCTCGAGCGCGATGATCTGCCGGCTCACCGCGCCTTGCGTCAGGCATAGGTGATCCGCGGCACGCGTGAAGCTGCGATGCCGGGCGACGGTTTCGAAAATCTGCAACGCGTTGAGCGGAGGAAGACGTCGCATCGGGTAGTCCAGTCCGGAATCAGGAAAAATCATCGCATGGTGGCGGCGTTGCACGCCGTCACGCCCTGTGAGCCCACAGCATACGCGATCAGAAGTTCTCGCACGTGTTGCGCTCGGGCAAACCGCATGCATTTCACTCATGACGTGACCGTCAATTCAAGCCTTGGCACGCCGGCTTGCACCGACTCGGGGCAGATGCTGCCGGACATCGCACCAGAACCGAGCTTTCCTCATACCTCCGTCAAGCCCCTCTGCGCCTGAAAATCATGGACGTTAACCCCGATAAGCCACTGGATTGGGGCTCGCAAGGATCGTAGCAAAGCCTCCGCTAGCGTCGCGCGACAGTCAACCCATGAGATTCTGTCATGCGCTCCATGCGCATATTTCGTTTGTTGGGGGATTTTGGCAAATCTAGAGTGCATCCACACGCAACGCAACGGGTATCGCGTGAGGTCGGGAACGAAAGGTTGGGCATCACAAGCAGCGCGAATGGGCGATGCAACGGCAGCGGTCAGAGCGAAACTCACCAGGCAACAGGCGTTCAACACAGGAGACCGCCATGCAAGAGATCAAACGGGGTAGAAGGCAGGCCATCAAGGCGATCGGCACGGCGCTCGCGGCGTCCACATTGCCGATGCCGTTTATCAATCTCAGAGCGCAAGAGCACAACTTCTCCGGCAAGACACTGCGCTTGCTGACCTGGTCGGACGACACGGGCGCCGCCGCTTTGCGCAACATCGCCGCCACGTTCACGGCGAAGACCGGCGCGAAGGTGATCGCCGACCGCGCCGACGGCACCTCCGGCATGGTCGCCAAGGTCAAGGCCGCGGGCGATCGTCCCACTTACGACGTCATCACGCTGGCCGGCGTCGGCGCTGCGGGCCTCGGCGACGCAGGTCTGTTGATGAAGCCCGACCTCGACAAGCTGCCGAACCTGAAGGAGGTCGCGCCGCAATACCGCACGGGCGCGAATGGCTTCGGCGTGGGCTATCTGCTGTGGTCGGACGGCTTGATCTACAACACGTCGACGGTCAAGACCGCGCCGTCTTCGTACGAAGCACTGTGGGACCCGAAGTACGCCGGACGCCTGTTCCTGCCGCCGCCGGAATGGGCCGAAGCGGTAGACCTCGCCATCATCGCCGCAAAAATGAACGGCGGCTCGCAACAGAACATCGAGCCGGGCTTCAGGAAGCTGATGCAGTTGAAAGACCACGTGATGACGCTCGGCGAGAACCCGAATCAGGTGGCCGATCTGTTCCGCACCGGTTCGCTCGATATCGGCGGCATCTATTCGCCGGCCTTTTTCCCCGACCAGATCCGCAAGCCCGAGTACAAGATGGGCGTGACCTACGGCATGAAGGAAGGCTTCGCCACGCAGTTGATGTTCACGGTGATCCCGAAGTCGCACCCCGCCGACAGCGATCTGATCCACGCCTTCATCAACCATTCGCTCGATGCGGGCGTGCAAGGCCGCATGGCCGCCGATGTGCTGAACGGACCCGTCAATTCGAAAGCGGTGATTCCGGCCGAGAGCCGCGCGTTCGTGCCGAGCCCGCAGCAGATCGCCGAGAAAGCGATCCTGCATGACGACAAGGCGCTCGCCGTCGTGCAGCCGGCGTGGATCAAGCGCTACACCGAAATTTTCTCGGCATGACCGCAATGCTCGCGCGGTTTTCACGGCGCGCATCGTCGGCGTCGGACGCTGGATCGGGTGACGCGCCGGGCGCCGCACCCGGCTCGCCCGGCGCGGCTTCCCGCGCACCGGACGAGCAGGCGCCCACTGCGCTCGCGAAAGCGCGCCCCTGGCTTCTGCTCGCGCCGATCCTGCTGTTTCTCGCCATCCTCGGCGCGGCGGCGCTCGTCGTACTGCGAATGAGCTTCGGTACGCAAGGCAACGAATGGCATGGCTTCACGCTACAGAACTACGCCGATCTCCTCGACGGCTATTTCCTGAAGTCGCTGTGGCTCACGCTGAAGCTCGCCTTTCAAAGCATGGTCTGCGCCGTGCTCCTGGCTATTCCCGTCGCGCTCGCGATGGCGCGCACCAAGTCGCGGCTCGCGCGGCGGCTGCTGCTCGCGGGCGTGCTGCTGCCCTTGCTCGTCAATCTGCTGCTGCAAGGTTACGGCTGGCTGATCATTCTTGGCCCGGCCGGCCTGCTCAATCACGCGCTGCTCGGCAGCGGCCTCGTCGACCGTCCGGTGATGTGGCTGTATCGCGAACACGGCGTGTTGCTCGGCCTGATTCAGACCGCGTTTCCTCTGGCTGTGCTGCCCTTGTCGAGCGCGATGCGCGCGGTCTCGAGCTCGTATGAAGAAGCCGCGGCCACGCTCGGCGCGACGCGTTGGCAAACGCTGCGTCACGTATTGCTGCCGCTCGCCATGCCGGGGCTCGTATCCGGCGCGTTGCTGGTGTTCGCCTACAACGCCAGCGCATTCGCCGTGCCCCTGTTGCTCGGCGGACGCCGCGTGCCGATGCTTGCCGTGCTGGTTCACGACCAGGTCGCACCCCTGCTCAACTGGCCCGCGGCATCGGCGTCGGGGGTCGTATTGATGATCGCGACGCTCACCGTGATGGCACTGTCGCAACGGCTCGTGCGCCGCACGCAACGTCTCGCCGAGGAGCCTCACGCATGAGCACGCCGATCCAGACTCCCCTGACGCGTTCACCGCGCCTGCCGCGCCCGCCGCGCTTGCCGACCACCATGCCCGGCCAGCTCGGCAAGGCCACCGCGCTGCTCGCCGCCGTCGTGCTGTTCCTCGCCGCGCTGCCGATCCTGACGATGATCACCATGTCGTTCAGCGCGGCCGACACGCTTGAATTCCCGCCGCACGCCTACGGCCTGCATTGGTACCGCGCGGCATGGCACAGCTTTGTCTCGCCGGATGCGAGCGATTCGCTCTCGATGGGCGCCGCGCTCAGCACGAGCCTGATCGTCGCGCTCTCGACGATGGTCATCGCGACCCTCGTCTCGGTGCCGGCCGCGTACGCACTGAGCCGCTACCGTTTTCGCGGCAAACCGGCGGTCGAACAACTGGTCGCGCTGCCGCTCGTCTATCCGCTGGTGATGCTCGGCTTGTCGCTGCTGCTGGTATTCAACGTGCTGCCGGTCGAGCTCGGCGTATTTCGCCTGATCATCGCGCACGTCATTCTGGCGCTGCCGTTCACGGTGAAGAACTGCGCGGCATCGGTCGCCTCGATCGGCCCAGAGTTCGAGGAAGCGGCCTGCGTGATGGGCGCAAGCCCGGGCCGCGCGCTGATCGACGTGATCCTGCCGCTGATGCGCCCCGGTATTCTTGCCGGCATGCTGTTCGCGTTCATCGTCTCGTTCAACGAATTCACAGTGACTTTCTTTCTGTACGGCATCGACACGATGACACTGCCGGTGTGGCTCTACAGCCGCACGGTGTCGTCGCTCGATCCGACTGTGTTCTGTTTCGCCGTATTCATCGTCGCGATCGACTTCGCGCTGATCTGGCTGCTCGAAAAGCTGATCGGCGACGAAGGGGTGGCGCTTTGACCGCCCTTTGCCTTTCGATCCGCGCTGCGCTGATGTCTTTTTGCTGGAGCATTCGATGACCCATCTGACCTTGCAGGCCGTGACCAGGCGCTTCAATGCGACCTATGCCGTCGACAGCGTCGATCTGAGCGTGCCCGACGGCAAGCTGGTGTGCTTTCTCGGGCCGTCCGGCTGCGGCAAGACCACGCTGCTGCGGATGATTGCCGGACTCGAGACGCCGAGCGCGGGCAGCATCCATTTCGCGGGCCGCGATATCACGCATCTGCCGGCGAACCAGCGCGACTTCGGCATGGTGTTCCAGTCGCTCGCCCTGTTTCCGCATATGACAGTGGCGCAAAACGTCGCGTATCCGCTCAAGCTGCGCAAGACCGCGAAAGACGCGCAAGCACGGCGCGTCGCCGAGTTGCTGGATCTGATCCAGCTACCGCACATGGCGAACCGGCCCGTCACGCAACTCTCCGGCGGCCAGCGGCAGCGCGTGGCGATTGCGCGTGCAATTGCATCGCAACCGAAACTGCTGCTGCTCGACGAACCGCTCTCCGCGCTCGACGCCAAGCTGCGCGAAGCGATGCAGGTCGAGATTCGGCTGCTGCAACAGCGCCTCGGCATCACGACGATCATGGTCACGCACGACCAGCGCGAAGCGATGACCATGGCCGACGAAATCGTCGTGATGGAGAAAGGCCGGATTGCGCAAGTCGGCAAACCGCTCGATATTTATCGCGACCCGGTCAGCGAGTTCGTCGCCGACTTCATCGGGCTCGGCAATATCCTGCCGGTCACTTACGACGGCGCGGGCGGCGTCAGCCTGCCGGGAGGCCGGCGCATTGCGGTGGCGCAGCCGGCACGCGTGCCGCAAGCCAGCGGCGACATCCGTCTGTTGATCCGGCCGGAAGATGTGTGCGTCAAATCGGCCTCCGACCATGCAGGGCCGAACCGCCTCGCGGGCACGGTGACGTTTATCCGCGACGTGGGAGCCTCACTCGAAGCGACGATCGATTGCGCGGGTTTCACGCTGACGGCCGCCACCACCCCGCGAGAGACGCCGGGACTGGCGCTCGGCATGCCGGTGCTCGCGGAATTGCCACCGCACGCGTGCAAACTGATCGCTGCCCGCGCGGCGCACTGAAACGCTCATCCAGAAAAACCATTCCAGTACCGAGTTTTCGACAGAGGAAAGACCATGAACCAGCCCCAAGTTGCCCAATCGAAAACGCGCCGCGTCTTCGCCACCCTTGCCGCGACGCTCGCCTTCACCGGCCTCGGCGCCCTGTGCGCGCTGGCGTCGCCGGCCGCGCACGCCGACGCGCTCGACAACATCGCCAAAACCGGCACGGTGCGCATCGGCGTATTCGAGGACTATCCGCCGTTCGGCTCGATCGGCCCGGACATGAAGCCGATGGGCTACGACATCGACGTCGCCAACCTGATCGGCCGTGCGCTCAACGCGAAGGTCGAACTCGTGCAGGTGACGGGCGACAACCGCATGGCCTACCTCGCCGACCACAAGGCTGACATGCTGCTTTCAGTGGGCCAGACGCCCGAGCGCGAGAAGGTGATCGACTTCTCGCAGCCCTACGCGCCCTACTACCTCGCCGTCTTCGGCCCGAAAGCGCTGCCCGTGAAGAACGCCGCCGACCTCGCCGGCAAGACGATTTCGGTCGCGCGCGGCACGCTTGAAGACCTGAGCGTGACCAAAATCGCGCCGCCCAGCGCGACCATAAAAAGATTCGACGATCCTAACGGCGCAATTTCGGCGTTTCTTTCTGGTCAGGTACAGTTGATGGTAGTCGGCAACGACGTCGGCGCCACCATTCTCGCGCGTCATCCGGCGAACGATCCGGAGCAGAAGTTCTCGCTGTTCAGCTCGCCGGACCACGTCGGCTTGAACAAGAACGAGCCGCGTCTGAAGCAGAAAGTCGACGAAACGATTGCCAAGGCCCGCAAGGACGGCACCATGAACGCGATTTCGCAGAAATGGCTGCGCGCGCCGCTGCCGGCCGATCTCTAACCCTTATTGCACGGACGTCTTCGGAACGTCCACGCCGGAGTTTGACCTCACGATGAGCGCCACGTCATGACCTACGCGTTCGATTTCAGCGGCTTCGGCCTCTATGCGGGGCTGCTCGCGCGCGGTGTCGCCGTCACATTGGGACTGACCGCCGTGTCCACCGTGCTCGGCGGCCTCGTCGGCATTGGCGGCGCGAGCATCGCGGTGGCCGGTCCGAAATGGGCGCGCGGCGTGGTCGCGGCTTATGTCGAGTTGATCCGCAACACGCCCTTCATCGTGCAGTTGTTCTTCATCTTCTTCGGCTTGCCGAGCCTCGGCATTCATATCGACGAGGTACAGGCCGCGATTCTGGCAATGACCGTCAATCTCGGCGCGTACGCGATCGAAATCGTGCGCGCCGGGATCGATTCGATTTCGCGCGGCCAGGTGCAGGCGGCGCAGGCGCTCGGCCTGCACGGGCGCCAGGTGTTTCGCTACGTCGTGCTGCCGCAGGCGCTCGCCAACGTATTTCCCGCGTTGTTGAGCCAGGTGCTGATCGTGATGCTTGGCTCGGCGGTGGTTTCGCAGATCTCGGTACCCGATCTGACTTACGCGGCCAACTTCATCCAGTCGCGCAACTTCCGCTCGTTCGAAAGCTACCTGATCATCACCGCGACGTATCTGGTGTTGTCGATCGTGTTGCGGCAACTCATGAACCGGCTCGGGCGCAATCTCTTTGCGGGCCGCGTGGCTCGCGGCGGCAATAGCGGCAGCGCGCCGCGTAACTGGCGTACCCGCCTGATGTGGCGTGGCGCCCGCACTCTGCCGACGGAACGTTGATCATGGTCGAATTCACGCTGTGGGACATCGCCCGCAATCTGTTGCTCGCCGCCCGCTGGACGGTGTTGCTGTCGCTGATCGCGTTTGTCGGCGGCGGCATTGTCGGGCTGCTTCTGCTCGCGATGCGCGTATCGCCGTTGCCGTGGCTGCGGCGCATCGTGGTGGTGTACGTGGAGGTGTTTCAGGGCACGCCGCTGCTGATGCAACTGTTTCTGGCGTTTTTCGGCCTGCCCTTGCTGGGCGTCGATGTGTCGCCCTGGGTCGCGGCAACCGTCACGCTGACGCTTTATACCAGCGCGTATCTGGTCGATATCTGGCGCGGTTGCGTGGAAGCCGTGCCGCGCGGCCAGTGGTCCGCGGGGGCGAGTCTGGGCATGACGTTCGGCCAGCAACTGCGCTACATCGTCTGGCCGCAGGCACTGAAAATTGCCGTGGCGCCGACCGTCGGTTTCCTCGTGCAAGTGGTAAAGAGCACGGCGCTGGCATCGATCATCGGCTTCACGGAATTGACCAAGACCGGCACGATGATCACTAACGCCGCTTTCCGCCCGTTTCCGATCTACGGCATGGTGGCGATGATTTACTTCGCGATGTGCTTCCCGTTGACGTGGTATGCGCGCGTGCTGGAGAAACGGCAGAAGGTGGGGCAGCACCGTTAAGGCTTCCCCTGGTCGATAAAAAAGCGGCAACCGTGCAAAACGGTTGCCGCTTTTTTCGTTGCGAAGCCTCGAGCGCGGCGCCGCTAGCGAGCCGCCTCGGTCGACTTGCGCAGCTTCGCCACGTCGGCCGCCGTCACCGCCGGTCCACCGTTATTCCAGCCGGCGCGCACGAAGGTGAGCACGTCGGCGATCTGCTGGTCGTTGAGCACCGGCGCGTACTTCGGCATCGGATACGGCGCGGGAATGCCGCCGATCACCAGGTCCTCCGTGCCGTTCAACGTCACGTTGATCAGCGAGGACGGATCCTTTTCCAGCACGTTCGGATTGCCGGCCAACGGCGCAAGCATCGGCGCAAAACCGCGTCCGTCGACACCATGGCAGTGCATGCAATACGCCGTATAAACGCGCGCACCGGCATCGTTCGCGGGACGGTTCAACGACACTTTCGTCGCCTGTGGATCGTACGAGTAAGGCGGCGCGCCACTGCCACCCGCCGGCGGCAGCGACTTCAGGTAGGCGGACATCGCGGCGATGTCGGTGTCGTTCATGCCCTGCGTGCTGTTGTTGATCACACTGGTCATCGAACCGAACGCCGATGCATGGCGATTGGCGCCGGTTTTCAGGAACGCCTGCAAGTCCTGATCGTTCCAGCGGCCGAGGCCAACGTTGTGCTCGCCCGTCAGGTTGGCCGCGAACCAGCCGTCGAGCAGGCCGCCGGTCAGGAACGCGCTGCCGCTTTCATCCAGCGCCTTTTCCTGGAACGCAATGCCGCGTGGCGTATGGCAGGAGCCGCAGTGCCCGAGGCCCTGGATGAGATACGCGCCACGATTCCACGCCACATCCTTGCCCGGCTTGTCCTGATAGATGCCCTTCTCCAGGAACACCATGTTCCAGAACTTCAACGGCCAGCGCATATTCAACGGCCATTTGATGTCCGGTTCGCGGTTCGCCTGCTGCACCGGCGCGACGCCGCTCATGAAGTACGCGTACAGCGCTTTCATGTCGTCGTCGTTGACCTTCGCATAGGACGGGTACGGCATCGCCGGATACAGGTTGTGACCGTCTTTCGCGACGCCTTCGCGCATCGCTCTCGCAAAGTCCTCTTCCGTGTAGTTGCCAATGCCGGTTTGCTGATCCGGCGTGATGTTGGTCGTGTAGATGCGGCCCATCGGCGTGGTCATCGGCAGGCCGCCCGCGAACGGCTTGCCCTTCGGCGCCGTATGGCAAGCAACGCAATCGCCGACCTTCGCCAGATAGGCGCCGCGCTGCACCTGGGCCTGATCCGCGGCTTGCGCGTGGGTCTGCGTCAGGAACGGCAAAGCCACGCAAAGCGCCGCGCCGAAACCCTTGAGTGTGTTTTTCATGTTGGGCTCCTGTCAGTCAGGCGGTTTGCAGTTGGCTGCCGACCGGCAACTGGCGCAGCCGCTTGCCGGTGGCCGCGTAAATCGCGTTCGTCAGCGCCGGCGCGAGCGCTGCCGTGCCGGGCTCGCCGATTCCGCCGGGCGCCTCGCTGCTCTTCACGATATGCACCTCGATCGGCGGCGCCTGATCGATCCGCAGCATCCGGTAGTCGGTGAAGTTGTTCTGCTCCACACGGCCGTCCTTGATCGTGATCTGGCTATAGAGCGCGGCCGTGATGCCGAAGATGATGCCGCCTTGCACCTGGGCTTCGATCGTGTTCGGATTCACCACCATTCCGCAATCGACCGCGCAGACCACGCGCTTGACGGATACCTCGCCCTGATCGACGGCAACGTCGACGACCATCGAGAAGAAGCTGCCGAATGCATGCATCACCGACACCCCGCGCCCTTGCCCCTTCGGCACCGCACTGCCCCAGCCCGCCGCCTGCACGGCAGTGTTGAGCACGTTCAGCGCGCGGGGTGTCTTGCCCAGCAGATCCTGGCGGTATTTGACCGGATCGACTTTCGCCTGCGCGGCGAGTTCGTCGATAAAACTCTCGACCACGAAGGTGCCGCGTGTCGGTCCCACACCGCGCCAGAATGCGGTGGGAATGGCATGCGGTTCCTGACGGACATAGTCGACCAACTGGTTCGGCAGGTCATAGGGCAGATCAGCGGCGACTTCCACCGCATCGGGATCGAGTCCATGCTGGAACGCGGGCGGCGCAAAGCGCGCCATGATCGACGAGCCGACAATCCGGTGCTGCCAGGCGACCGGTTTGCCGTTCGCGTCGAGTCCGGCGGAAATCCTGTCGTAGTAGTACGGCCGGTACATGTCGTGCTGGATATCCTCTTCACGTGTCCACAGCACCTTTACCGGCGTCGACACCTGTTTGCCGATCTTGACCGACTGCGTAACCATGTCGAATTCGAGCCGCCGGCCAAAGCCGCCGCCGATCAGATGGTTATGCACGACGATCTTGTCCGCGGGTAGACCAGTTACGGCAACCGCGGCATCCACTACCCGCGTCGGCACTTGCGAGCCGAGCCAGATATCGCAGCCGTCGGGCCGCACATGCACCGTGCAGTTGATCGGTTCCATCGTCGCATGCGCGAGGAACGGTTGCTGATACACGGCGTCGACCCGCGTCTTCGCATTTGAAAACGCGTTGCTCACGTCGCCTTCTTTACGCGCCACCGCGCCGTTGCGTTGCGAAGCGTTGGCGAGATCGTCGACGATCTGTTTCATGCCGATCTGCGCGCCCGCGCCTTCGTTCCATTTGATATCCAGCGCCTGCAAACCGCGTTTGGCGGCCCACGTATGGTCGCCGATCACGGCGACCGCGTTGTCGAGCTTGACGATCTGGCGCACGCCGGGAATCTTCTTCGCGTTGGTATCGTCGACGCTGGCGAGCGTGCCGCCGAATACCGGGCAGTTCGCAATGGCCGCGTAGACCATATCGGGCACACGCACGTCCAGTCCGAACATGGCCGTGCCGTCGACCTTCTCGGGCGAATCGAGACGCTTAACCGAAGTGCCGATCACCTTGAAATCTTTCGGATCTTTCAACGGCACGTTCTGCGGCGCGGGCAGCTTCGCCGCGGCGCTCGCCAACTGTCCGTAACCGATGCTGCGGTTGCTCGCCGCATGAATCACCTGACCGGCCTGCGCATGGCAGCTTGCCGGATCGACCTGCCATTGCTGCGCGGCGGCGCTGATCAGCAGCGTGCGCGCGGCCGCGCCGGCCCGGCGCATCGGCTCCCACGCATAGCGGATCGACGTCGAACCGCCGGTGAGTTGCCCGCCGAGCAGCGGGTCCATGAAGAGCTTTTCGTTTGGCGGCGCGTGGTCGAGCGTGACCGAGTCGAGCGGCACTTCGAGCTCTTCCGCGATCAGCATGGGGATCGACGTGTAGACGCCTTGCCCCATTTCGACTTTCGGAATCACCAGCGTGACCTTGCCGGCCGTGTCGATCTGAATGAAGGCGTTCGGCGCGAACACGCCGTTCTGCGGTGCTTCATCTCCATCGCCGCCGATTACCGATTTACCGGTCTTCTGATCCTGACTGGCTGCCGGCATGCTGAAACCGAGCAGCAAGCCGCCGCCGCTTGCCGCCCCCACCGTGACGCCGAACTTCAGGAACGTGCGGCGTGTGATGCCGCTCTTGCTACGCTTCGAAGGTTGCGCGCCGTTTTGTGCATCGAGCAATCCCTGCGACATGTCAGGCCCCCTTCGCGGCTTGCTTGATCGCCGCGCGGATGCGGTTATACGTCCCACAGCGGCAGATGTTACCGGCCATGGCGGCGTCGATGTCCGCGTCGGTCGGATTGGGATTGCTCGCGATCAGCGAAGCCGCCGACATGACCTGCCCCGACTGGCAGTAGCCGCACTGCACAACGTCCAGTTGGCGCCATGCCTGCTGGATCTTTTGCCCGGCGGGTGTGTCGCCGACCGCTTCGATGGTGGTGATTTTCTTGTCGCCGACAGCCGCCGCCGGCAGTACGCACGAGCGCACCGCGACGCCGTCGAGATGCACGGTGCATGCGCCGCATTGAGCGATGCCGCAACCGAACTTGGTGCCGGTCAAGCCGACGAGATCGCGCAATACCCACAACAGAGGCATATCGGGGGGTGCGTCGACAGTATGAGTCTGGCCGTTGATGTTGAACGTTGTCATAAGCGGATCCGAGTGGGGTTTATTGTTTGTGAGGCTGCCTGTTCGGGCTGCTGGTCAGGCTGCTTAGCCGGACCGTTTGGACTGAGCCTTCGAACCAAAACGCAAAGACTTGTGGTGTTTATTCGACCAGCCGTGCTAATACGCGATACGGCTACAGTTCCACGGGTACAACAGATAGTGCGCAGCGCGAACGCGCGGAAAGGAACGTGGAAATTGTAGCCTTGCATAAAGAAATCCGCAGTCTGGCCGGGCATGTCCGCAGCATGTCCACGCGACGTCAACGATCTGGGCCGCCACGGCCGCCGCAAAAGTGGAACGGGAGTCAAACCGATGCGCTACCATTGCCGCGTTGGCTTGATCCAGCATGACCACCCGAAGGAGCGGCAAGATGAACGACCAGCAATGCATTCAATTCCTTTCGGACATTCGCAAGCCGCTGTTGGCGCTGCATAAGTCGATACTCGATCACGAGCGCGCGTCGTACGAAAAGGAATTCGGCCCCGTCACGCCGGCGGCCTTCCTGCAAGTGCTCATCAACGGCTCGGCGTTCCGCTGGCTCACGCCGCTCTCCACCGTGATCGCGAACGTCGACGAAATTCTCGACGACAAGGAAGCGGACGCCGCCGATCGGCTTGGCGCGACCGAAGCCATCACCGGCCTGTTTTCTTCCGACCAACCCGGCAATGCGTTTCTGCCGCGCTACTTGCCGCTTCTGCAAGCCGACCCGGCGATCCTGCACCACCACGGCCAGGTTTCCCAACTGCTGCGCGGTATCGAGTCGAAGTAGCTGGCGGCGCATTAGCGCGCAGACTTCGTTGATGTTAGCCGGACGGCGTCGCTGAGGTTAAGCGCGGCGTCCGGTGAGTACTGTGCCTTCGGCTCCCGAATTCCCTCACCATGGCCAACCGTGAATTTCTGTCATTCACACGTCGTAGTCGTTGAATACGGAATTGGCGCCCCCCTGCGGCACCGCTGCGATTACCAGGCTTTCCGAATCCAGCCGACACAACGACACCTTATTTCAAGGTGATTTATGCACGTTTCGCAACAGTGCGCGATGTGCGCGCTACTCGCCGCTCAATCCGGCAGCGCCACGAGTCGCGATCGTTTGAATTTGCCTGGCTTTGCTGAATAAAATAAAGGTGAGCTTTTGCGGGAGGCATTCGGAGGATGCCACGAGAAGCCGGACAGCACACTTTAGCGCGCCCTGCTAAGGTAAGCAGACTTACTCACAACGCCCTTTCGCTATGCAAAACTGGCCGCTTCCGGAAAGCTATACGTTCCGTGATCAAACCGTGCGCTTTCGCGTGACGGGCAACGGTCCGCCACTGGTGCTGGTTCACGGCACGCCGTTTTCGTCCTATGTGTGGCATCGCATTGCTCCGCATCTCGCGCAGATTCGCACCGTCTATTACTACGATCTGATTGGCTACGGCCAGTCCGAGCAACGCGATGCTCAGGACGTTTCGCTTGGCGTGCAGAACGTGCTGCTGGCGGAATTGCTCGCGCATTGGCAACTGAAGAGCCCGGACGTCATCGCACACGATTTCGGCGGTGCAACCTCCTTGCGCGCGCATCTGATCGAGGGATGCGACTATCGCAGTCTGACGCTGATCGATCCGGTCGCCGTCGCGCCATGGGGTTCGCCGTTCGTGCGGCACGTGCGCGAACATGGCGCGGCCTTCGCCGGCCTGCCGCCGTATATTCACGAAGCGGTGGTAAAGGCCTACGTGCGCGGCGCGATTGCCCGCGACATTCCTGACGAGGAACTCGCGCCTTATGTGACGCCATGGCTCGGCTCAACCGGACAAGCCGCGTTCTATCGGCAGATCGCCCAGATGGACCAGCGCTACACCGACGAGGTCGAAGCGCGTTATGCGCAGATGCGCTGTCCCACGCAGATTCTGTGGGGCGAAGACGACCAGTGGATTCCGCTCGAACGCGGCCGACAACTGGCGGCCGTCATCCCCGAGGCACGCTTTCAGCCGGTGCCGAAGGCCGGTCATCTGATGCAGGAAGACGCGCCTGAAGCGATCGTCGCGGCAGCGCTGCGTTGGCTCGACTGAAGGCGCGCGTTATCTAGCCGCGGCCTTGCGGCAGATACGGCATCGGATCGACCGGCTTGCCGTCGCGGCGCAACTCGAAGCCTACGGAGACGCGCGAGTTATTTTCGTCGCCCATTTCGGCAATCTGCTGCCCCTGCCGCACGATGTCGCCGATTTTCACCAACAGCTTGCGGTTATGCGAGTAGGCAGTCAGAAAGTCCTTGTTGTGCTGGACGATGATCAGGCTGCCGTAGCTGTTCAGACCCGTGCCGGCGTACATTACCTTGCCGTCGGCCGCGGCCCGCACCGGATCGCCGGGTTTGCCGCCGATTTCGATGCCGCGTGTTTCGCCCGGCTGGAACGCCTCGACGACACGGCCACCCGCAGGCCATACCAGCGATACACCGTTCGCATGTCGCGAAGTCTCATGCGCGACTTCACGCACCTCGGCCGCGCTGGGCGCGGGCGATTGCGCATTTGCCTGCGCGCTTACCTGCGCATCGGCCGCCGCCTGCGCCTGCTGCGCGGCGAGCGGAACAACCGGCGCGGCGGCTGCCGCAGCCTTCGCCGCAGCAGCCGCCGCGTTGGCCTGATTAACCGCGCGCACCGTTTCCGGCGAAGCGACGTGCAGCACCTGCCCCTGCTTCAACCGCGAGGAAGACTTGAGGCCATTCCACGCCTGTAGCTGCCTGACACTGCAGTGATGACGCTGGGCGATGCGCGCCAGCGTATCGCCACGCCTGACGCGATACACCAGAGGCGGGGCGTTCTTAAGCGGCGTGCCGTTGTCCGCGGCTAGCTTGACCGCCGGGGCTGCGAGCGCGCTGGAGGCCGGCGCTGCAGCCGCTGCCGGCACACCGGACGCAGCCGGCGTCGCCGCTGCCGCGCCAGTTTGCCCGCCCTGCTGCCCCACATTCGCACAGCCGCTGACCACCAGCGCAACCGACACGCCAGCCAGACTGGCCATCAGTGTCCGGTCGAAACGCTTTCCCAACATGTTCGACTCCTGCTTTTTTATTGGCAGGCCGAGTGCCGCCCTGTCGCGTGCGATGCGCGCATTCTGACGAAGCGCTGCCTTCTCTCGCGACACAGCGAGGCCACCTCGTGCGGCGCTCACCCAGGTCCTGCCGTCCAACCCAATCCCTTGCGCGCTGTCGGACGCCCGGACGCCCGATAAACAGGCGATCTTCCGCGAAAAGGGCCAGATTGCCGATTAAAATTTACGCAGAATTGTAAAGTGCGTTTTGCAAAAAACGCTCCGCATCACACACTCTGATACAAACATTACGCACGGTGATGCAGACCCGGGTCGCGCCTCATGTGTGGTGTTGGCCTGAGGCCGCTACACGCACGATCGCAAAGACCCGCGAAAGTCCGCCGACGGCTACGCCGCCGCACAATCGGCTGGAAACGTTTTCTTTAACGGCAAAGCGTGGTCAAAACTTGAATGAGCGCTCGCCGCGACGGCGAGCGTGGGAGAAAAACGCGTAGGCAAGCGGACAGGCGTCATGCCCATCCGCTCGATAGGACTGAGTGACGGCTAGCTGTAGGTCTGGCCTTGATACTTCACGTAGCCGACCGGATGATGCGTGAAGTGCAGCACCGGCAGGACGGGGTTGGAGTTGTCCTGGGTCGGATAAGCACTGGCGTCGGAGATATATTCGCCTTGAGCCTCGATTGGCTGGCCGGCCTGCAGGCCGGGAATTTCATGCGCCAACCCCTCGCTGTCGCCGAAACGCACAGCGACGAATACTTCCGTGCCGACCAGGTTCTGCGTTCCTTCGAACTTCAGCACCTTGTCGATCCGGATGACGAAGTGCTGATGATTGGCGTTGTTGTGGAACTCCGGGTTGAGGAACACCTTGCTGATCGTGCCTTGCACGCAAGCGAGCGGCGCGCTTTGCGACCGCGCGGCAGGAGATTGGGGAACGGTTTGCGTCGCGCGATTACTCATGAAATCTCCGGGAAGACAGTCAGATGGGTCTACGGCGAAACGTAGCGCGCGCCGCCAAGGGGCAACGGCGCGAACCCATTTGAGCCAGCCATCACGCGCGAGTTCATTACGCGCCATTCACTGGAGAGACGGGGCGCCGGACTGCCAGCGCCCCGGCGCAGGGCAGGTTTAGCGCAGCGCTTTCACCGCATCGGCCGTCACGTCGGCAGCCTGGCCGCCGTACGTCGCGCGCAGATAATTCGCCAGTTGGGCGAGTTCCGTGTCGCTGAGTTGCGTGGCGAAGCCCGGCATCTCCTGCATCCGCTCGAGGCCCGGGAAATCCTGTGCGCCGATGCCGTCGAGCATCGCCACGATCAGGTTATGCGCGTCGCTCTGACGTACGGTCGAGTTGCCATGCATCGGTACCGCGACGTGCGGCTTGCCCTCACCGCCAAGGCCGTGACAGCCGGCACACACCGCGAGATACACATTGCGCCCGGCCTCGAGTTGCACCGCATCGGCCGAGACCGACTGCAAGGGTTGCGGCGCCGGGGCCGCGTCGCCGAGCAGATAGGTCGACATCGCACGCAGGTCGTCATGCGTCATGTACTGGCTGCTCAGATGCACAACCGGATACATCTCACCGAACGCCGAGCCTTGCGGCGCGATGCCGGTGGCGAAGAAGGTCTGCAGGTCCGCGGCGGTCCAGCCACGCGCCGCCAAACCATGCGGCGTGATGTCGGGTGCGGCGATCCGGCCGAGCGCCGCGCCGGTCAGCGGCTTCGCGCCGTCGAGCTGGCCGAAGGTGCCGCGTGGCGTGTGGCATTCGGCGCAATGGCCGAGCGCGCTCGCCAGATAGCGTCCGCGATTCCAGTCAGCCGATTGTCCCTTCGACGCATCCGGCAACGTGTCCTTCAGGAACACCCAGTCCCAGAAGCGCACGCCAAAACGCATGTTGAACGGGAACGACAGCTCCGGTTCGCGGTTCGCCACGGCGGCCGGCTTTTGCGCCATCAGATACGCGTAGATCGCGTCGCTATCCGCGCGCGACAACTGGCGGTACGACGTGTACGGCATGGCCGGATACAGTTGCTTGTCCGGCGCGACGCCGTCGTGCAGCGCCTTGTAGAGATCGTCCGCGCTCCAGTTGCCGATACCGTGGTCCTTGTCCGGCGTGATGTTGGTGCCGTAGAAGGTGCCGAACGGCGAAGCCAGCTTCACGCCGCCGGCGAACGGCGCACCATCGGCCGTGGTGTGGCAGGCGGCGCAGTCGGCGGCCTTGACGAGGTAACGGCCACGCGCGAGCGGATCGGCGGGGGTAGATTGCGGGCCCAGTGCGGCGGCGGCCTGCGTCGCAGCAGCGGAGTCGTCCTGCTTGCCGCACGCGCTGAGCAAAGCCGCCGTGCCGAGCAACAGCAACGCGCGGCGCACATTCATGGAAGCGCTCATCATGCGGCGTCCTTTACGAGACCCGGCGTGGTCATCACGACCTCCTTCACGGCCTCGTAGTAGCGCACGTAGCCCGTGCAGCGGCAGATATGGTCGTTCAACGCATCGGTGATGGTTTGCTCGACCTGATTCTTCGCAACCGGCTGGCGCTTCAGCCGCTCGATCAACACGGTCGCCGCGTTGACGAAACCGGGCGTGCAGTAGCCGCACTGAAAACTGAAGTGCTCGAGAAACTTCTGCTGGATCGGCGACAGTTCGACGACCTCGCCTGCTTCGTTGCGTTTCGCGTGCCCTTCGATCGTACGGATGGTTTTGCCGTTGAAGAAGTTCGCGCCCGTGATGCAGGTGCGCACTTCTTCGCTGGTGCCGTCCGGCTTGTCGACGATCACGACGCACGCGTGGCAGATGCCCTGCCCGCAGCCGAGGCGCGAGCCGGTCAGGTGCAGATATTGGTGCAGATAATCGATCATCATCAGACCGGCGGGCACGTCGGTCGGGCCGACGATCTCGCCGTTCACCTTGATCGAAACCGGCAGCGTGCGGAAATGCGTCAATGGACGCTCGACCGCCGGTGCAGCCGGCGCGCTGGCCGGAACGCCGGCGGCTGCTGTCGCGCCGGAGGCCGCGGAAGCCGGGTTAGCGGCGGCAGCGCCCGAAGCACCAGCAGTAGCGGATGCCGCTGCGGCAGAGGCGCCGGAGATTTTGCCTGAAGCAACGGCAGTGCTCGCCGCACCGCTTGCGGCATTAGCGGAAGTTTGAGTGGGGGCCGTCATGCGAGCACCTTCTGAATATGTTGCGGAGTAACCGGCAGGTCGGTAAAGCGATGGCCGATCGCGTGCGCGATACCGTTCACGATGGCGCCGACCACCGGAATCATCACCACTTCAGCGATACCCTTCGGCGGGTCGGTCTCGGTCAGCGGCGGCAGCACTTCGCCGGTCTGGGTCCAGACGGCGACGTCCGTCGCGCGCGGCAAGTGGTAGCGATTGAAGTTCCACGTGCCGTTGCCCGGGCCGTCCTCGTAAAGCGGCAAATACTCGTGCAGCGCATGGCCGATACCCATTGCCAGACCGCCTTGCAACTGACCCGACACGAGTTGCGGCGAAAGCTGATTGCCGCACTCCATGATCGAGTGATGCGCGAGCAGGTTCACCTTGCCGCTCGCTTCATGCACCGATAGTTCGACCAGGGTGCCGACCGCGCTGTAGTACGTGACCGCCGCGTTGTTACGCTGAACCGGCGGATAGAACACGCGCTGACGATCGAGCACGCGGTAATGGTTCGCCGTGGTTTGCAGTTTCTTCTTATCGGCCGAAGCGTTGTCGCCATATCGAATCGCGAGGCCGTCGAGCGGCAGACGCTCGACGCTGCCGTCGATCTCGAAGTCCGATTCGGTCCATTGCCAGCGATTGAACACGTGCACGGTCGCGCCCGTGACCAGACCCAGCTCGTGCGCCTTCTTCGCGAGCTGTTCGAACGGCAGTGCTTCGAGCCCGGCCGCGGACAGCTTGCCGTCGACCCAACGCGCGTCCTCCATGCGCACCACCAGAGGCGCGGCCTGACCGCCGCCCAGCCCCTGGCTCCAGATCGCCATCGCCGCCGGCCACAAGCCGTGCGCGAAGACGACGCGGGCCGCTTCACGCGTGCTGTGCGTAAAGTAGAACGCCGAATTCGTCGCGCTCGACGGCGACGCATAACCCGGCGACCAGCGCGGATTCGCGGCCAGCTTGTCCTGGTCCGCTTGCGACATCATGTACGGATCGCCGCTCGTGACGACCGGCAGATCGGGCCAATCGGTGATCGCGACATGCACGTCGGTGGCCGGCATGCCGAGCCACTTCGCTACCGCGACCGCCTGCGAGGTCGACATGCCGGTGCCGATTTCGGCCGCCGTGTGTTGCAGGCCGATCTTGCCGTCGGCGCTGAACTCGACCTTCGCGAACGAGGTCTCCGCGCCCGTGCCGAAGTCCTTCTGCACACATGCAAAACCAACGCCATAACGCGTGCCCGGATGCGCAGCTTCGAACTCGGCCTTACGCTTCGCGCGATTCACCCATAGCGGATGAACCTTCGCCTTCTGCAGCACGTCGTCGACGCGAATCGCGCCGGCGGGCACCGCGCCCTGGGTGTTCTTCATGCCCGAGCGCAGCGCGTTTTTCAGGCGGAAGTCGATCGGATCGAGATTCAGTTGCGCGGCGATTTCGTCGACCATCATCTCGGTCGCGGCCATGCTTTGCAGCGTGCCGTAGCCGCGCGCCGAACCGGCGTCGATCGCGCGCGAGGCAATCGCCACCGCGGACAGATCGTTCTTCGGGAAGTAATAGATCGATTGCGCGGCCGTCGCGCCCACCATCGCCACCGACGGCGAAAAGTTGCAGCGTCCGCCGCCGTTCGCTTCCATCTCGGCCTTGAACGATTGCATCAGGCCGGTGTTCTTATCGACGGCGATCCGGTAATTCATCTTGAACGCATGGCGTTTCAAGGAGGTCTGGAACTGCTCGTAGCGGTCGTTGGCAAGACGCACCGGACGGCCGTCCGCGTACATCGCGCAGACGAGGCCGTAGAACGGCACGTTGAAGTGGTCCTTCGAACCATAGCCGACCGTATAGCAAGGGTGAATGAACAGGTTCTTCACCGGGAATGCGCACTTCGCGACCATGCCGGCCGCACTGTCGGCGACTTCCGACGGCGCCTGGGTCGGCACGACCATGTGCAGCGATTGAGTCGCCGCGTCGTACCAGCAGTTCGCGTTGTCGGGTTCGAGCGCGGCCGTGTCGATCGACTGCGTGTTGTATTCGCGCTGCATCACAAGCCAGTCCGCCGACGGATGATCGAGTTCCTGCTGGATCTCGCCGGCGTGATACATGCCCTGCTCGTCGAGCTTGCCGTGTTCGACGCCGTCCGGCCATACCGGCTGGTGCTTGCGCATCATGCTCGGAAACACCGGTGCGTCTTTCAGGCTGGAGAAGATATCGTCGTCGTACGGCGTCTTGCCGCCGACGCGCACGAAACGGAACGTACCCCACGGGTCGCGTTCGAGCGGCCCGGTTTGAGCACCGTAACGGATGATCTGATCCTGGAACTTCAGTTTGTCTTTCGCGAAGCGAAAGCGCGCGAAGTCGTGATAGATCAGGATCGCAACCGCCTGGCCGAGATACGCGGGCGTCTTGCCCTGCGGCAACAACATGTCGTCGCCATAGAAGGCCGGGAAGATCAGGCCGTCGCGCGTCAGGTCCGCCGCCGTGACCACGCGGTCAGGCTTCAGCTCGTCGCCGAGCAAGCTCAGGTCGAAACCTTCGTAGCTGCGATCGGCTTGTGTCGTGCGCAGGATGAAGGCGTGCGATTGCTGCTGCGGCCAGTGCGGCATGTCGGTGGCGCGGACGTCGCGCGCAAACACTTTCGAGCCGGTCACTTTGGCAATCCCGTCGATACGGAATTTCGCCTGGCCGCGTGCGGCATCCCACTGAACCGGCGTCAGAATTTTTTCTTCGAACAACGCAGCGAATGCGCGGCTGCCCATCGGCGCGATATACACCGACACACCCGCCAATACGCTGGCCTTCAGAAAACTACGACGCGAAAGGTCGAGTTTCCCCATGGACTTCTCCTTTAGTGAACACGGCGGCAACCCATTGGCAGAACGAACGCGGAACACAGGCCGGCGCGGCATGCTTGCCTATCAGCTTATACATGGCGGACCTGCGTTCAACGACTGTAAACCACGAGGGAGGTGTTCGAACCGCGGGCGCTTGCGTGCGCCCGGGTGTACCGGCGACGTGCGGCGGCCATCACTTCGTCCATGCCGCAGTCGATCTGATTTACCTTGAACTACCGTGAGTTGCCTTCTTCCTGCCCTACATAGAGCAAAGGCGAGGGATTATCGCGCTGAATCGCAATAGGGTGCGTCAATTTTTGTTCTCTATCTCGAAAATAACGAATTGCGTATGGGTCGTTAAGCGCGCGGTTTATAGCGCTTTATCAGGCCCACAGGATCGTGATGCCCAGTGCGTCGAACGGCGCAGTGAGCACCGCGGGCGTGTTCTTCTCGACGACGATCGTGCTGGCCGTCGACACGTCCGCAATCCTGTACGCCGACGCCGCATTGAGTTTTTCCGCCGACGCCAGCACCACCGTTTCCGCCGCATGCTCCACGAGTGCGCGCTTCACGTAAGCCTCCTCCATATCGCCGGTGCTCAGACCTGCTTGCGGATGCACACCGGTGACGCCCATGAAATAGAGGTCGGCGCGAATGTGGCTGAGCGCTTCAATCGCGGCCGCGCCCACGTTGACCATCGAATGCCGGAACAGGCGTCCACCGATCATGATGACCTCGAGCGCCGCGTGCTCCGCCAGTTCGACGGCAATGCTCGGACTGTGCGTGACGATCGTCGCCTGCAAGTCGCGCGGCAGGTGACGCGCCAGTTGCACGGCGGTGGTGCCGCCGTCGATGAAGGCAATCTGGCCGCGCCCGATCAGCCCTGCCGCTGCCCGGCCGATCGCCGCCTTCGACGCCGATTCAATCTGTTCGCGCCCGGCAAAATCCACCGCCGCCGGCGACGCCGGCAGCGCGCCGCCATGCACGCGCTGAAGCTGCCCTTCGGCGGCAAGTTCGCGCAGGTCGCGCCGGATGGTGTCCTCCGAGACGTCGAACGTCAGGCTCAAGGTCTTGGCAATGACCTGCCCGTCACGTTCGAGCGCCTCAAGAATCAACTGTTTTCTCTGCGATGTCAGCACGACGCCGATCCTGTCAGTGTTCTACCCAATTTGAGTGATTGCACGAAATTTCGTGTTTTTGCACGAGACTGCACGATACCATGGATCGCATGCGGTACAGGCCGCGGCCCCCAACAAAAAGAGGATGCGAATCATGAACGAAATCGCCGAACGGGTGCGGATCGTCGACGTGAAAGTGTTATCGGACGACTGGTACGTGCTGAAGAAGACCACCTTCGACTACCAACGGGCGGACGGCAGTTGGCAACGTCAGAGCCGCGAAACCTATGATCGCGGCAATGGCGCGACGCTGTTGCTGTACGACGCGCGCCGCCGTACGGTCGTGCTGACGCGGCAATTCCGCCTGCCGGCGTTCGTCAACGGTCATCACGGCATGCTGATCGAGGCACCGGCAGGCCTGCTGGAGGCGGCTTCACCCGAGCAACGCATCCGCGCCGAAGTCGAAGAGGAGACCGGCTACCGCGTGCATGACGTGCGCAAGGTATTTGAAGCCTTCATGAGTCCGGGCTCCGTCACGGAAAAGCTGCACTTTTTCGTCGCCGAATACGATGCGGTGGCCAAGGTCGGCGCGGGCGGCGGCATTGCCGACGAAGGCGAAGATATCGAGGTGCTGGAACTGCCGGTGGACGAAGCACTGGCGATGATCGAGCGCGGCGAGATCGTCGACGGGAAGACGATCATGTTGCTGCAGTACGCCAGGTTGAATCTGTTCGGCGCGTAAGCGGCAGCTTCGCAAGCCGTTCGGCGAGAACGATTGGTGCAGGCATGGGCGCACGCCAGATGCGGCAGGCACCCTCGCGCTGCTATGGCCGCACCGCGACAGCGATTCTGTCGGCGGCTTCGTCATCTGCCAGCCATTTCTGACTGATCCCCCGCCACATTAGGAAAAAGACGATAGGTTGAAGAAGGTCAAAAAAATATCCTTACGGGTCCTTTTGAAGACTGTTTTCCTGGCAGCCAAAGTAAGGCGGGTCTTTAAAGAGGAAAGCCATTTCCGTCAGTGTATTTTTTTATTTCGTCGGCACGACAAAGTCGGCGAATGATTTGAGGTTTAAGTGGATTCTCTTAATTCAGCGAACAGGTTCATGGGTGGTTTCTTTTTCGGCGCCCTGGTCGCTGCAGTCGTGATGGTTTTGCTGTGCAATGCCGGTGAATTCTCACCGTTTGTCGCAAAGCTGCATGCTTTGGAGCAGGTCGTTCTGAGCGCGCTGATTGCCCTTGTTATCGTCGATGCAAAACCGTTGGCTTATAAAACCGTCTGGCGTGAACGCCGCTGCAGCTTCGTACTCGATGAAGATCTGACCGCGACTATTCGCGGCAGAACGTGTGGCATTCCGGCAGGCGTGATAGTCGGAATACTGATTCAGAACTACGTGATGAATTGACAGCGAACCACGGTGAGTTCACAACTCACGATACTCAGCGGCGCAGCGATTATTTCTTGCCACTCGCGGCGCCCCGGCACAACCGCGCAATTTCGGCGCGGCGTATTCAGAACTTATGCCGTATCGCCGCTCGCACCACGACCTGCTTCGATGTCGATGACGGCGACTGGGTGCCGGGCGTGAAGGCGTAGTCCAGAATCGTATCGGTTGAGTCGCCGCTCACCTGCTGGTATTCGCCTTGTATGTACACGTCGGTGCGCTTGGACAGGTTGTAGTCCGCCATCAAACCGAACGAATGAATCTTCGGTTTCACCCCTCCGTTCGAGGCATCGTAGCTCTCCATGGTGTAGACGTACTGCGCGCCGACGAACAGCATCGGCGAAATCTGATACTTGCCGTTCACCTCGAAGTTCTGATACTTGAGCGAGTTCAGCAACATGCCGGCCGGCACAAGCGGCGTCACGCCGAGATAGCCATTGCCGGTGGGGTTCAGGTAGTTCGAATTGGTGTACACGAAGCCGGCCGTGGCCGGACCGAAGGTATAGGTGATGCCGCCGCCGAACACGCGCATGCGGGCGGCGATAAAGCTGGCGTCGTTCGCGGTGATCGCGCCGTTTGAGCCGTTGCCAGGGTTGTCGGCCTGCAGATACGCCGCGGCCACCAGCAGTCCGCCATAGGCGTACTGGCCGCCGAAACTGTAGGCGCGATTGTTGGCGAAATTTGTATCGTTGCTGAAACTGTAGACACCGCCGAACTGGAAGCCCGAGATCGACGGACTGGTGTACTTGACGCTGTTGTCGAGACGGAATGAGTTGTCGGTGTTGTCGTTATCGTAAGGATGCGAGAACAGCGCGCCGGCCCAGTTGCCGTTGGCCGTGGTCTGCGCCAGATAGTCGACCACCGAATCGTACTGGCGGCCGAGCGTCAATGTGCCGAATGGCGCCGAACTCAAGCCGACGAACGCCTGACGGCCGAACATCCGGCCGCCCTGATTAAGCCGCCCGGAACTCACGTCGAAACCGTTTTCCAACTGGAAAATCGCCTTCAGGCCGCCGCCCAGATCCTCGTCGCCTTTCAGGCCCCAGCGGCTGCCTTGCGCATCGCCGCTTGCGAGTTCATAGACATGGCCACGGCCGACATTGTTGGTGTAGTTGATGCCTTCATCGAGTACGCCATACAGCGTGACACTCGTCTGGGCACAAGCGGGTGGGGAAAAAATGGTTAGCGATGTGGCGGACAAAACGGTGGAGACAGCCAGCGCGAACACTTGCTTGTTCATGAAGATCTCCCTGAGCTCGAGTAATGGGACAACTCGATCCGACCGCTTTCTTCTTGGCGCTTCTCAAGGGGTTTATCGACCCTGACGCGCTTTGAAGAAATCCTCACACGCCGTTACGTCGCCGTCCATCAGGTGTCACGCCCATATCTCAAAACGTTGCGAAATCTCCACTGCGTGGGGCAGCCCCTTTTTTCGCTGCGCCGTTTCAGGTAAGCCGCGCAGCGGCGCCCGGCCCCCGGCCGGCTGTCGCATCGGCCACGGCGACCCTGCCCGTCCCGTGGCGTCTTTGTCATAAAAAGAAATATAATTGAAAGCTTTTGCGGCGCCGCAGCGGAACTCCGCGCCGTCGCACGGGTCATTTTTACTGGCCTCTACAACCGAGCCTCGCATGGCTGGCTCACGCTGCGATCCACGGCCGGCCCCTGCGGGGGCAGCCGGCCGCCGCCGCACCCAATCCAATTTCAATAGCTTTGTGAGACGCCGCCGCGCTGGACTAGCGCGCCGTCGCACGGGGCTGCTTTTGACACCGCACAATGCAAAAGTCGCAATCCCGCTTGATTGAACTCGATTTTTTTCGTGGGCTGGTCCTTCTGATCATCGTCGTCGACCATATCGGCGGCAGCATTCTCTCGCGCGTCACGCTGCATGCGTATGCGCTATGCGATGCGGCTGAAGTGTTCGTGTTCCTCGGCGGCTTCGCCACCGCAACGGCGTACGCGGCGCTCGCCGAACGGCGTAACGAGGCGACCGCGCGCAGCCGCTTCCTGCGGCGCTCGCTCGAAATCTATCGGGCGTTCCTCATCACGGCTGCTTTAATGCTGCTGGTCAGCGCCGTGCTGAGCGCGTTCAGTATCGACGGCCCGAATCTCGCCACCACCGACCTCGACGACCTGATCGCGACCCCCGTGGCCGCCCTGCGCGACATCCTGTTATTCCGCCGTCAGCCGTATCTCGCGTCCGTGCTGCCGATGTACACGTTCTTCGCCCTGCTGGTACCCATGATCTTGCCGCTCGCACGCCGCAAGCCATGGCTGCTGCTGGCCGGCAGCGTCGCGTTGTGGGCGGCCGCGCCGGCAATCGACGCCTATCTGCCCGCCGCGCCGGACATGCACTGGGATTTCAACCCGTTTGCCTGGCAGTTGCTGTTCGTGCTCGGCGTGCTGGCGCGTTGCCAGCCGGTTTATCAGCGGATCAGTGCGCACCGTCTCGGCTGGCTGATCAGCGTGCTGGCGTTCGCCGTCGTTGCCGCCGCGGCCTACTACAAGCTGTTTATTGAACGCGAGCCGCTCGATGGCAGCCTCAAGCAAAACCTCTCTTACCTGCGCGCGGTCAATTTTCTGGCCATTGCCTGGCTCGTCGCGAACCTGATCCAGCTCGGCTGGGCAAAAAAACTCGCGCAAGGGTTGCCGTGGGTCGGCATGATCGGCCGCCAAGGGTTATTGTGTTTTATCGCGGGCGCGGTGATCTCGCTGGTCGTCGATTCAGTGCTGTATGCAGCGACCGACGGCTATCTGAACTATCCCCTCGGGCTGGTGGCGGATGCCTGCGCAGTCGGCGCACTGTTCGCGGTCGCGAGAGCCTGCGAGCCGCTCAAGCGCTTCACCACGCGTATCTGGAGCTTGCGCCTCAGAACGTCGCCTTGAGGAAGCGGCGCGCGGATGCACGCGCGGTACCTGCCGATTTCCGCTGCCGATCCTGATAGCATGACGGCCGCGCGCGACCTGCGCGGCGGTCTCTTACTTTGACATGCGTCTATTCCCACATTCCGCACTCCTTGCGCTGTGCGCTGCTGTCGGCGCGACGGCTAGCGCCAGCACTGTCATCAGCCGAAGCTTCCATTCCGAAGCACTCGGCCGCGACTGGTCCTACACGATCTATCTGCCCACCGGCTATCGCCACGATGCTCCTCGCATTCCCGTGCTCTACCTCCTGCACGGCAACAACGGCGACGCCAATGACTGGCTCACGCAAGGCCGCCTGCAAGCCGCCGCCGACACGCTGATCGAGCACAAGGAGATACCACCGGTCGCAATCGTGATGCCGCAAGGCGGTACCGACTGGTATGTCGATCGCAAGGAGAAGATGGAGACCGCGTTTTTCGCCGACCTGCTGCCCGAAATCGAAACGCACTATGCGGTCGCCACGCAGCGTGGCGGACGGATGATCGGCGGCGTTTCGATGGGCGGTTTCGGCGCGCTACGCTATGCGATGACGCAATCCGAGCTTTTTTGCGGCGCGCTCCTGTTGAGTCCCGCGGTCTACGCGAATGAGCCGCCGCCCGGTTCGGCGGCACGTCGCGTGGGTGTGTTCGGCGACCGGCAGTTCGATCCGCACGTCTGGCATGCGCTCAACTATCCGGCGCAATGGGAGCGTTACATGAGCCGGCCGTATCGTCTGCCGATGTTCATCGCTGCCGGCGACGACGACCTCACGATCCAGGCCGATGCGTCTTCGCTTTATACGCATCTTCGGCTGGCGGGGAATCCGGCGGCGCTGCGCATCATCGACGGCGGCCACACCTGGGACGTCTGGAGCGCGCTGCTGCCCGCGGCGCTGAAATATACGCTGAGCTGCGTCAAACAGACGGCGCACGATCAGGACAAGTGAATCAGAACGAGTGGGCCGGCGAATCAGCAGTACTGATTGCGCCGGCACATGGCGTGCAACTATTGCACGAGGTCAGTCCACAGTACGACCAGCACAGTCATGAGCGCGGGTCCAATGAAGAGGCCGAGCAAACCGAACGTCTCCGCCCCTCCGAGAATTCCGAATAACACCAGCAGGAAAGGCAATCGTGTGGAGTTGCCGATCAGCACCGGCCGCACGAAATGTTCGGCGACGAACACTACGATTGAACCGAACACCGCAAGCCCAATAGCCCCGGCCACCGAGCCTTGCGAGAACAGCCACAAGGCCGCGAGGCCGAATGTGATCGGTGCGCAAAACGGCAGCATCGCCGCGATCGCCGTGATGAACGCGAGCAGCGCGACGTGCGGCAAGCCGGTCACGAAATAGGCCACGCCCATCAACACGCCCTCTCCGAGTCCGACCACCACCAGCCCCGACACGGTGCCGCGCACAGCCGTGGCCATGCGCTCGAGCAACCGCGCGCCGTCGTTGCCGAAGCCGCGCCGCACGCCTTTCATCAGCGAACCGGATAGACGCGGCCCTGCCTGAAAGATCACGAACAACGTGACCAGCATGAAGGCGAACACCATCAAGCCGTGCGCCGCGCGCGCGCCGAAGTGGCGGCCGAGCGTCATCACGGTGGTGCTGTGCAGCCCCTTCATTGCCGCCGAGTCGCGTAGCGGCTGAGCGAGATTGGCCTGCCACCAGGCCGAAATCTGTTGCGCGCCGAACGGCAACCGCTCGATCAAGCCTGGCATTGGAATGCCGTTTTCCTGCACGGTTTTGAACCATTCGTTCATGTCATGGGCTTCGTGCAGCGCCTGCGAAATGCCGATCCCGAACGGCAGCACTACCAGCAACGCAACCGCGCATGTCAGCACCACGGCGATCAGCGTGGTGCGGCCCGATAACCAGCGGCTGCCCTCCACCTTTTGCAAAAGCGGCCACAGGGCGATGGCAACGACGCCGGCCCAGGCTATCGCCGCAATGAAATCGCGTACGACCCACAGCGCCAGCAACACAAGCACGATGTACAGGACGAGCGATGCCGCTTTCTGCTTTTTGGGGCAATCAGGCGCGCTCGGCGATTCGGGTGGGCGTGAAATCATGAAGGCTCTTAGGATCTTGTGGATGTGCGCGCGAGCCGTCCAGAAAAATGCAAACCCGCTACACTTACGCTGCACGGTCGCTCATCGATAACCACATCTTAAAGGAAGCACCGGCGCCCTTCGCACGCGGCATGCTTGTCTCACTGCGTACAACACTGCGTTGCAAAAATCCGCGCTATCGCAAATGCACAGCGCATATCGCCCGCAAAGCCCCGTCGTTTCGTGCCATCGTGAATGTCAAGTTTCATTGTTGCTATTTGGAGAACAGTGTTTCAACTGCGGCACAATGGCTATCGAGCGCTCGCAGGACTACATTCGGCACACCACAATACGGAGCCGACGATGATGACCTTAGAGTCCATCCCCCTTGACGGAACCAATGGCGTACGCATCGAAATTCTCGAGCGCTCCGACACGACGCTGGTGATCCGCTGGGTCGAACCGGGGCGTTGCCATTATGGCGAGCAACGGTGGCGGCGACGCTCGGCGCATACGTCGGGCACCTGCGCGGTGACGCGTCGCAAGATTCGCCGCGGCGATGCGGTGTTCAAACCGGCTGAACGGCCGGCGCCCTCGAACGCTTCCGCAATGATCTGTGCCGAGGTGTTGGGCGAACTGGTTGAAGCCTGAGCTTTTGCCTTGACGGCACGTTGCTGACGTATGCCTGGAATACGCCGGAAACGTTCGCCGTCGTTTATGGGCGTTTGTCCCCTCGCGATTTGCTCGCTCCTGCTCTCTGCGGCCTCCCTTCTTCCCCGTCGCTACCCACCCGCGCCCTGCACCGCCCGCCGCCTTTCTGCCTGCTACAGGCCGCTGCAAAAGGCCGCGGCGGCGCGTGCCTTCAATCGGCGGCCCGGTCCTCAAAAGCCTGATTGCGGCCCTTCGCCACGTGCGCTAAGGTGATCCTCGTTGCGCCAGGTCACCGCACCTGCCAAACGCGCACGCTTAAATGAATGCCCTCAATTCCCATCGAACCCGCCGCAGCCCGTCTGGCGGCAAACGAGAGGCGACACCATGGCAGAAGACACCCCCGGCACTCGCGTCACAGCAGCTCCTCCGGATCAATTAGTTGCACCGCAACAATTCTCGCTGGACGTTTTACTCGAGAAATACGCGAAAGGCGGCGAGCAATCGGCGGACGAGGTGTTCAAACGCGTCGCCCACGGCGTCGCTCAGGCGGAACCAGAGGCCCTGCGCGAGTCGGTGGAAGCGCTCTTTGTCGACAATCTGCGGCATGGCGCACTCGGCGCCGGGCGCATCATGAGCGCGGCAGGCACGGGTATCGCCGCCACGCTGATCAACTGCTTTGTGCAGCCGGTCGGCGATGCGATTCAGGGTGTCGACGAAGACGGCCTGCCCGGCATCTACGTGGCGCTGCTGCAAGCCGCCGAAACCATGCGCCGCGGCGGTGGCGTCGGCTATAACTTCTCCGCGATCCGGCCCAAGGGCGCGCGCGTTCACACCACCAGTTCGGCGGCGTCCGGCCCGTGCAGCTATATGGACGTATTCGACGCGTCATGCCGGACCGTGGAAAGCGCCGGTTCGCGGCGCGGCGCGCAAATGGCCGTGCTCGACTGCAGTCACCCCGATCTGATCGAGTTCATCGAGGCGAAACATTCGAAAGGTCGCTGGAACAACTTCAACGTATCGGTCGGCGTCACCGACGAATTCATGCGCGCAGTCGAAGAAGATCAGCCCTGGCCGCTCGTGCACCGCGCCGAACCGTCGCCGGCGCTGCGCGCGGCAGGCGACGTGCGGCAACGCGAAGACGGTCTGTGGGTCTACAGCGAAAGGTCCGCGCGCGAGATCTGGGAGCGCATCATGCGCTCCACTTACGACGTCGCCGAACCCGGCATCGTGTTCATTTCCCGCATGAACGAGGACAACAATCTGCGCGCCGTCGAAACCATCCGCGCCACCAATCCGTGTGGCGAACAACCGCTGCCGGCCTACGGCTGCTGCAACCTCGGGCCGTTGAACCTCACGCGCTTCGTGCTCGATCCATTCGCGCAAATGAAGGGCGGCAAGCCTTCGTTCGACTGGGACGCGCTCGCCAAACGCACCCGCATTCAGGTCCGTTTTCTCGACGACGTGCTCGACGTCACGCTGTGGCCGCTGCCGCAGCAATATGACGAATCGCGCGCCAAGCGGCGCATCGGCGTCGGCTTCACCGGCCTCGGCGATACGCTGGTGATGCTCGGCCTGCGCTACAACTCGCAGGAAGGCCGCGACTTCGCCGTGCGCATCGCGCAGCTGATGCGCGACGAAGCCTATCGGGCTTCCGTGGAACTGGCGCGCGAGCGCGGCGCGTTCGAGTTGTTCGACGCCGCCCGTTATCTGGAAGCGGGCACGTTCGCCTCGCGCCTGCCCGACGACATCAAGGAGGCGATCCGCCGCGACGGCATCCGCAACAGCCATTTGCTGTCGATCGCGCCGACCGGCACGGTCAGCCTCGCATTCGCCGACAACGCGTCGAACGGCATCGAGCCGGCCTTCTCATGGACCTACACCCGCATGAAGGTGATGGCCGACGGCGGTCGCGAATCGTTCGATGTCGAAGACTACGCGTACCGTCTTTATCGCGAGCTCGGCGGCGATGTGAACAAGCTGCCGGACTACTTCGTCAGCGCGCTCGAGATGTCGGCGCGCGATCACCTCGACATGATGGCCGCCGTGCAGCCATACGTGGACACGTCGATCTCGAAGACGGTGAACGTGCCGGCCGACTATCCGTTCGAGGCATTCGAAAGCCTTTACTTCGACGCGTGGAAAAGTGGTCTGAAGGGTCTCGCCACCTACCGTCCCAATGAAACGCTCGGCGCGGTGCTGAGCGTGAGTCCGCCGCCGCAAGCGGACGATACGCTGGCCGAAACCGATCAGGATCCGCTGCGGATCGCAATCGATCATCGGCCCAAAGGCGAATTGCCGGCGATCATCGAGAAGGTCGAGTACCTGACGCAAGCGGGCAAGAAGTCGCTTTACGTGGCGGTGTCGTTCATCGAAGTGACCGGACGACTCGGCGGCGAAGACGTCACGATCGAGCGCCCCATCGAGTTTTTCATTCCGACCGGTCAGCGTGACGAGTCGCAGCAATGGATCACGGCGACCATGCGTTCGCTTTCGCTGGCGGCACGCGGCGGGTTTGTCGCGCGCAACTTGCAGGATATGCGCAAGGTCTCGTGGGACCGCGGGCAAGTGCGGCTCGGCGAGGTGCAGCGCCTCGACGGTCATCGCACGCCGCGCTGGCACGACTCCGAAGTGGCGGCGCTCGCCTTTGCGATCCAGCAGATTCTGCATCGGCGCGGCTTTCTCGACGCCGAAGGCAACCAGGTGCCGTCGCGCCTGCTGGCGCGTTTGCCGCGCGGGCAGATGAAGGCCGAAACCGCGTTGCCCGCGGATTTCGGCATCCGTCCGCCGCCTGGCGACGCTGACGCCACCAGCTTGACGCAGCCCGGCAGCATGCAAGGCTTGCACACCATGCTCGGGCGCAAGTGCGGCTCGTGTGGAGCGAATGCGGTGATTCGCAAGGATGGGTGCGACTTCTGTACCGCGTGCGGCGAAGTCGGCGCGTGCGGATGAGCGGCTAGACGCCGCCACTGGAGAGGTTGCGTTCTGGTAGATCCTGCGCGGTTGCAGGATCTACCCGTATCGGCAACGCAGAGCGCCCCTCAACCGACTCTCGCGTAATACAGATTCTGCGGGTGCTTCGCTTCGGCGAAGAAGAACCAGCGTTCCGCCACAAGGCCGGCGTACTGCACCAGACAGGCGGCCGCCAGCAAACCGAGCGACGCGCCAATCGGATGCAAGCCCGCGCCCAGCGCAATGAGCACAACCGGCACGGCAAACGCGGCCACGAGGAAAGCCCACTTGATGCCGCGTAGCGTCCCCGCCGATTTACCGTGAAAGAACTCGCGCAGATTGAATGCCCCCGCGGTGAAACCGCGCGAAACCTGCACGAGCTTCGGGTTGTTGATGCCGGTAGCGCTCTGCACAGTGGACTTGGGCCGCAACCGCGCGTTACGCATCAGCGACGCGCAGCGGCTTGCGCAACCGGCGAGCGTCAGTACGCAAGCATAGACGGCAAGCTGCGCGGTCAACCTCGGCGCGAACCACGCGGTCAGCGCCGTCGCCAGCGTGAAACCGGACGCGCAGCCCAGCAGCACAAAGTTGACCAGCGTGAGCGGCGTGGCCCATTCCTGAAGAAAACGCAGGCACGCGTAGATCATCGCCGTGCAGACGAACAGCGTCGCGCTTGCCAGTACACCCAGCCATCCGATCGCAAGCGACCACGGCGAGCCGAAGCCGTGCGCGACGCCATAGAAAAACGCGCAGGCGAGAAACGCCGGCAGGCACAGGCACTCGCGCGACAGCCACGAGGTCCGCCACATTGCAATCGCGCGCCACGCTCGTTCCGGATGCCCAAGATGGAAGAACGAGGCGATCAGCCCCAGCAGGCCCAGCACGACCGACACGCCCGCGCCGATCATATAGAACGCATCCGCCGGCGCCGTGACAAGTCCAAGATGCGCCGCCGTCTCCACGCCGACGAGCGCGATCAGCAGGCCCTGCGCCGCGCCGCTCAAGGTCGTGAGAAAAACCACCGAAAATGCCGGATTCATCGCGAGGTCCTTTAGATGCGCGTCGCCATCGACGCAAGATGCAGTTCGCCGCGCTCGAGCCGCGATTCGAGCGATTCGTGCGATTCGGGTGCCTCCAGGGCTGCACCCGTGTCCTTGCACGAGCAGGAACCGCTGCCGCAACCCGAGGCCGGCGTCGTGATGCGCGGCAGATAGTGGTTCGCCGGCCGCGTGTTCCACTCCGGCATCAGTTGATAACCGCCACGCTCCTCGATCGCCTTCGACACCACCGATTCCGGATCGTGGATATCGCCAAACAGCCGCGCGGAAGTCGGGCATGCGAGCACGCATGCCGGCTGGCGATCGCGCTCGGAGAGGTTCTCGTCATGAATACGGTCGACGCACAACGTGCATTTCGTCATCTCCTTGCGCGCTTCGTCGAGTTCGCGGGCGCCGTAAGGGCACGCCCACGCGCAGTACTTGCAGCCAATGCATTTGTCGAAATCGACCAGCACGAGGCCGTCTTCCTTGCGCTTGTAGCTCGCGCCGGTGGGACACACCGGCACGCACGGCGGGTCTTCGCAGTGCAGGCACGACTTCGGAAAGTGGATCGTGTCCGCGTTCGGAAAGCTGCCGGCTTCGAAACTCTGGACACGGTTGAAGAATGTGCCGGACGGGTCCGCGTCGTAGGGATTCAGGTCGGCGAGACTGCCCGATTCGCCCGACGTGTTCCATTCCTTGCAACTCGTCACGCAAGCCTGGCACCCTACGCAGACGTTCAGGTCGATTACCAATGCCATCTGAGTCATCAAAGGCTCCTTACCGCTTTATTGCGTTATTCGCATGCTTCGCCGTGTGTCACTTTCGCTTCGCCGCGCCACGTAAGCGCGCCGCGAATTCACCGCGCCCCGCGAAGTAGGTCTGCACGATCCGCGAGACCACGCCGTTCGAGCCCGGCAACGCGGGCATCGCATTGAACTGCGGCAGCGTATGGTTCGCGTCCGCTTCCGCCGGATAGAGGCGCACGCGCACGTCGTACCACGCGGCCTGGCCCGTCACCGGATCCGAGTTCGAGAGCCGCGCGGCCGCTTCGTCGCTGCCGGGTAACTCGTCGGTGATCAGGTGGTTGAGCAGGAAGCCGCGCTGCGATTCGTTCGCGTCGGCGCCGAGATTCCACGCACCGGATGCCTTGCCAATCGCATTCCAGGTCCACACCGTGCCCGGCTCGACAGTCTCGCTAAAGCGCGCCATGCAGCGCACGCGCCCCCATTGCGATTCGGCGTAGATCCAGCTGCCGTCGGCGATGCCGTTTTCCGCCGCCATCAGCGGATTCATGTAGAGATAGTTCTCGCCGTGAATCTGCCGCAACCACGCGTTCTGCGAATCCCACGAGTGATACATCGCCATCGGCCGCTGCGTCACCGCGGCAAGCGGAAAACGCGCGAGATCGGTGGAGTCGCTTTCGAGCGGCGCATACCAGAACGGCAGCGGATCGAAATACTTCTCGACCCGTGCACGCAGATGATCCGGCGGTTGCCTGCCGCTCGTGCGGCCTTGTGCGGCGAGCCTGAACTTCTGCATGACGTCGGAGTACAACTGGATCAGGATCGGTTCGCTGAATTTGCGGAAGCCGTTTTTTACCGCCCAGTCGAGATAAGGGCCGTTGCAATTGCGCATGTACTGGAGCGTCTCCGGCAAGCGGTAATGAAACACGCAGTTGTTCTTTGCGTATTGTTCCCACTGCTGCGGATTCGGCTCGCCCACCAGCGCCTTGTCGCCGTCCTTGCCACGCCAGCCGATCAGAAAGCCCACGCCGGAATCAGGCGTCGTCGTGTGATTGATGATGAAGTCCGGGTAATCGCGAAAGCGCCGCGTGCCCTCGGCCGTGGTAAAGGCCGGAAACTTGAGCCGCGAAGCGAGTTCGATCAGCACCTCCTGGAACGGCTTGCATTCGCCCGTCGGCGGCACGACCGGGACGCGCACGGAATCCACCGGGCCATCGAACTCCGAGATCGGCCGGTCGAGCATCGACATTGCATCGTGCCGCTCGAGATAGGTGGTGTCCGGCAGGATCAGATCGGCGAACGCCGTCATCTCCGACTGGAACGCGTCGCACACCACCAGAAACGGAATCTTGTACTCGCCGTTCGCGTGCTTGTCGGCGAGCATCTCGCGCACCTTCACCGTGTTCATCGACGAATTCCAGGCCATGTTGGCCATGAATATCAGCAAGGTGTCGATGGGATACGGATCGCCGCGCCACGCATTGGTTATCACGCTATGCATCAAGCCGTGAACCGCAAGCGGATATTCCCAGGAGAACGCCTTGTCGATCCGTACCGGGCCACCGTTTTCGTCGATGAACAGATCCTCCGGCGCGGCGGGCCAGCCGAGCGGCCCGGTGGCGAGCGGCGTGTTCGGCTTGATGGCGTCGAGACTGTTCGGCGGTTTGGCCGACGGCGGCACCGCGCGGGGGAACGGCGATTTATGGCGGAAACCGCCCGGGCGGTCGATCGTGCCGAGCATCGACATCAGCACCGCGAGCGCGCGGATCGACTGGAAGCCGTTGGAATGCGCGGCCAGCCCGCGCATCGCGTGAAAGGCAACCGGGTTGCCGGTGACGGTCTCGTGCTTCTCTCCCCATGCGTCGGTCCAGGGGATCGGCAGCGTGATCCGGTGGTCGCGACTCGTCTGGATCATTTCCGCGGCGAGGCGGCGAATCGTGTCGGCGGCAATGCCGGTGATTTCAGCAGCCCATTCGGGCGTGCAATCGGCCACGCGTTCGCGCAGCAAGGCGAACGACGGCGTGACCGGCGTGCCGTCGTCAAGCGTATAGCGGCCCTCGAGTGCCGGGGTCACGCCAGCGGCATGGTGCGGCACGGCGCGCGCGGTCGCGGCATCCCACCAGAGATGATTTTGCGGAAACAGCGGATTGCCCACCGGCCGATCCGGGTCGCGCACGAAGAGGCCGAAATTTTCGCTCGCTTCGTCGAGGCTCACGAGTTCCGCCGCATTGGTATAGCGCTGCACGAACTCGTGATCCCAGGCGTCGGCGGCGATCAGTTCATGCAGGAACGCCATGAACAGCGCACCATCGGTGCCGGGCTTGATGGGCACCCATTCGTCGGCGATCGCGGCATAGCCGGTGCGAATCGGATTGATCGCGATGAAGCGGCCGCCCGCGCGCTTGAACTTCGAAATAGCGATCTTGAGCGGATTCGAATGGTGATCCTCCGCCGTGCCGATCATGAAGAAGAGTTTGGCGCTGTCGAGATCGGGGCCGCCGAACTCCCAGAATGAGCCGCCGATCGTATAGATCATGCCGGCCGCCATGTTCGCCGAACAGAAGCCGCCGTGGGCCGCGTAATTCGGCGTACCGAACTGCTTGGCGAACAGGCCGGTGAGCGCCTGCATCTGGTCGCGGCCGGTGAACAGCGCAAATTTCTTTGGGTCCGTGGCGCGAATCGTCGCGAGACGCTTTTCGAGCACGTCGAACGCGACCTCCCACGATACCGGCTCGAACTGCGCGCTGCCCCGTTCCGCGCCGGCTTTGCGCATCAACGGCTGGGTCAGACGCGCGGGCGAGTACTGCTTCATGATGCCCGAGGCGCCCTTGGCGCAGATCACGCCCTGATTCAGCGGGTGCTCGGGGTTGCCATCGATATAGCGCACCTCGCCTTCGCGCAAATGCACGCGAATACCGCAGCGGCAGGCACACATATAACAGGTGGTCGTCTTGATTTCGAGCCGTTCGTCCTGCGTGCGGGCGTGGTGTTCCATGCGGGATCTCCGTCGCGGCTCCGGCTGTGTCGAAGCGATGTGGGTTCGATACCGATCATCCTATTCGTCGCCGGCCCACAAGGGAAATCGCGATTTACGACGGAAACTATCCGCTGCGCCGATAGTTTCAGTTTGCCTTCAGTGCTATTCAGTTGGCTTTGCTTGTCTTCCGTGCTCAGATTGGCGTCAACACCGCCTCGCCTGCGAAATGGCGCGAAGCGTTCGCGAGGAAATTGTCGACCGAAGCCGTGATCGCCTCGGGCGAGCGTCCGCCCACATGCGGCGTCAGGACGACGTTGCGCAATGCCAGCAAGGCTTCGGGCGGATGCGGCTCACCCTCGTAAACGTCCAGCGCTGCGCCGGCGATCGCGCCGGTCGTGAGTGCATCGGCCAGCGCGGCGGTATCCACCACGCTACCGCGAGACACATTGACCACGAAGCCGTTCGGCCCAAGTGCGTCCAGCACCGCTTTGTCGATCAGATGACGCGTAGCGGCGCCGCCGGGCGTCGCTACCATCAGAAAATCGCACCATTGGGCGAGCTCGTGCACGCTGTCGAAGTAGCGCAGCGCAGAGCCGTCGCGTGGTTTGCGGTTGTGGTAGCCGATTTCCATCTCGAATCCGGCGCCGCGCCTTGCGATCTTCTCGCCGATATGGCCGAGCCCGACGATGCCGAGCCGCTTGCCGGACACGTTCGGGCGCATCGGCAAGGTGTCGCGCCAGGCGCCTTTGCGGGTAGCCTGATCGAGTTGCGGCACGTCGCGCACCACGGCGAGGAGTAACGCGAACGCATGATCGGCCACGCAATGGTCGTTGGTGCCGGCGCCACTGGCGAGCACAATGCCGCGCGAGCGGGCGTGGTCGACGGCAAGGTTCTCGTAGCCCGCACCCAGCACGCTGACGAACTCCAGTTTCGGCAGCCGGTCGATTTCAGCGGCCGTCAGCCCGGTTGTGCCATTGGTCAGCACGGCGCGGATCGTCCCGCCATGCTCCGCGATCGCGGCGGCCCGCGTCGTGGCATCGGGCGCATGGACGACGTCGAAGGCGGCCTCGACACTCGCACGGCTTGCATCTTTCAAAGGAATCAAAACCAGCAGGGAAGGCTTCATGACGGGCTTTTTTCTTCAGGCGGTGACGGGCGAAAGACACGACGAGTGAGTGTAGCAAGCCACGTGCAGCCCTGCCGGCGGGCAATCGCACGCGCTCGTGAGCGCCGTCGGGAATGGACGAAAAGCGGACGAAAAAACAGCCGTGAGCATAAAGTCCTGTTGCGAACCTGCTGCCGCCGGGCCTAAAGTCCACCCGAGCCACGCCGTTATCTTCGTGAATGGACTGACGCAAATACGATGCGCCATGCGTCTTTCTTTTGAGTCCGATCCAAGCCGCTTTAGAATAGCCTGAACGCCGACCACGGAAATCCCATGCTGGACACCCCCCCGCGCGGCCCAGCGCCCGCTAACGACGCCCCGCAGGAAGTCTCTCGCCCCGAAGGAAGTCCCCTTGAGGGATCCGGGGACGATTCCCAGATGTTCGAACTTGCGCCTGTGTCGCTATGGCTCGAGGACTTCAGCGGCGTGCGCACGCTATTCGACAGATGGCGCGCGCAAGGCGTGACTGACCTGCGCGCTCATTTTGCCGAGCATCCGGCGCTGGTCGCAGAATGCGCGCACAGCATCCGCGTCATCAAGGTCAACCAGAAAACGCTGACGCAATTCGAGGCCGCGGATTTCGACGCGCTCACCAACAATCTTGCCGCCGTGTTCCGCGACGACATGCTCAAGACTCATCTTGAGGAGCTGTGTCAGTTATGGGCCGGACAAACCCAGTTCACGAGCCAGACGGTCAACTACACGCTCGGCGGCCGGCGCCTGGATGTGCTGCTCAAGGGCGCCGTACTGCCTAACCACGAAGAGCGCTGGGATCGCGTGCTCGTTTCGGTCGAAGACATTACCGAACTTGAAGGCGCGCGGCATCGTGTGACCCTTGCCGAACAATACGCACGCGGCCTGTTCGAATATTCGCCGGTCTCGCTGTGGGTGGAAGATTTCAGCGCGATCAAGCGTCTGCTCGACGGCGCGCGCTCGGCCGGCATCAGCGATTTCCGGGTGTTCACCGACGTGCATCCCGAGTTTGTCGAGCGCTGCATGCAGGAAATTCACGTGCTCGACGTGAACCAGCACACCCTCGACATGTTCGGGGCAAAAGACAAAGCAACACTGCTGGCTCACCTGGCAGACGTGTTCCGCGACGACATGCGAGCGCATTTCCGCGAACAGCTGCTCGATCTATGGGACGGCAAGCTGTTTCAGCAACGCGAAGTGCTCAATTACTCGCTCGACGGCAACGAGGTGCATGTGCATCTGCAGTTTTCCGTTCTGCCGGGCCACGAGCACAACTGGGACCTGGTGCTGGTGGCCCTCACCGACATCACGGCGCGCAAGAAGGCCGAAGCATACCTGGAGTTCCTCGGCAAACATGACGTACTAACCAAGCTGCGCAACCGCTCGTTCTACGTGGACGAACTGAACCGGCTGGAACGCAAGGGTCCATGGCCGGTGACGATCATCATGGCCGATCTGAACGGCCTCAAACGCGTGAACGACCAGCTTGGCCATGCGGCCGGCGATGCATTGCTACGGCGTGCCGGCGAAGTCCTTGCCAAGGCGATGGACGCGCCCTATCATGCGGCGCGCATCGGCGGAGACGAGTTTGCGATCCTTATGCCCGACACCGACGAGCGCGGCGGCGCCGCGATGATCGATGCGATCCGCCAGTTGGTCGAACTGAACAACCAGTTCTATCCGGGTTCGCTGCTGAGCTTTTCGATGGGCGCGGCGACCTGTCGGCGCGGAGACCGGCTCGAAGCCGGTGTACAACGCGCCGATCTGCTGATGTATGAGGAAAAGCGCGCGCACTATGCGAACCTTCCGCCCGCGAACCCGCCGGGCGACTGACATTACGCCGCGCCACACGTTGGCGCGGCGTGTTTCGATTGTGAAAAGGCCGCGCTGTGGCAGCGGATTCGACGCTACGCCAGACGCGTGGTTATAAGCTCGGCCAGCCGATCAGCCCGGCTCAGCCTTTATCGGTCCGCAGTGCCTCGCCGTAGGTGCTGACGATCCGGCGATCCTGCTCCTCGACCGAAAACAGCTCCCACTCGAGCCCGTTCACGTCCTTGCTGCTCGAGTACCCTTCTACCGCATCGTCCTCAAAGCCGACGTGCCGAAGTTGCCCCGCTTTCTCCGGCATCTCGTTGATCGAGAAGTTGAGCAGATCCGTGCGCCACATCGCGTAACGGCCAGGCACCACCGCCGTGGGCGGCTGCTCGAGACGGCGGGTGTAATCTTCGACGGACGCGTCGAGGTTAGCGACGGCCAAAGCAATATGGAAGCGTTTCATGGTGGTTGTCCTGACAGTCAGGATTAGGATGGGGTTTTCATCGTATCGGCGAAGCGCCGCCGCAACCAGTTGCGCAATCATCCCGGTATCGCCATTACCGGTTTGCGCCGGCACAGCTTCCCGCGCGCAGGATGAATGCGGCCGGACCAGGCCAGGTCAGGCTTCGCTATACTCATCGGCCCGGGCGACGCTGCAATAAAAACAAGGAGCGATTCTGATGCTTTCCCACGTATTCGTCGGTATTTCGGATTTCGAGCGCGCATTCAGCTTCTATAGCGTGCTGATGGACACGTTGGAGTTGCGGCTCAAGTTCCGCGACAACGATACGTGCTGGGCCGGCTGGATGGCAGCCGGCGCGCCACGGCCCCTGTTCGTCATCAGCAGGCCTTACGACGGTCGGCCCGCCGCCGTGGGCAACGGCCAGATGTTGGCGCTCCTCGCTAAAGATCGCGCCACGGTCGATCGGGCACATGCCGCGGCGCTCGCTCACGGCGGCGCCTGTGAAGGGCCACCGGGTTTGCGCCCTCAGTATCACCCGGACTATTACGGCGCGTACTTTCGCGATCCCGACGGCAACAAGCTCTGTGTGTGTTGCCATGAGCCGGCCCCGAACTCAAGCACGCAGGCCGCCCGCTAGACGCCCGGAAAACGCAATTCGAAGCGCACCACGCCCGGCACCGGGCACACCACACGTGCCGTGCCGCCGTGCAGATGCATGATCGCCCTGACGATTGCGAGCCCCAGCCCGCTCGACTCCGTAAAAGCGCTGCGTGCGGCATCCGCGCGATAGAAGCGGTCGAACAGACGGTTCAACTGCTCGTCAGGAATCGGCGCGCCGTCGTTTTCCACCACTACGGTCGCGCCCTGCTCGTCCTGCGTACCGCTCAAACGCACCACCGTATTGTTCGCGCCGTATCGCACCGCGTTGACGACGAGATTGTTGATCGCGCGCCGGCACAGCATCGGATTGGCCGACGCGATGCCCTTGGCCTCCACGGTAAAGCGCATCCCGCGTTCGTCGGCGGGGCCTTCGAAATAGTCCGCAATCCTGACGAGTTCATCGCGCAGATCGACCGGCTCACGCTCGATCGACAACGCAGCATGGTCCGCGTGCGCGAGAAACAGGATGTTTTCCGCGATGTGACTCAAACGGTTCAGCTCTTCGAGATTCGATTCGAGCACTTGCTGATATTCATCGGCATCGCGTGTTTTGGCGAGCGTCACCTGGGTCTGGCCGATCAGAGCGCCCACCGGTGTGCGAATTTCATGCGCCAGGTCGGCGGAAAACTGCGAGAGGCGCTGAAAGCCGTCGGCAAGACGGTCAAGCATCGCGTTGAAAGCATGCGTGAGCTGACGCAGCTCGACCGGCGCAGCCTCGCTGTCGAGCCGTACCGACAAACTCGCCGGGCTGATCTGCGCGGCCCGCGTGGCGATCTCGCGCACCGGCCGGAAGGTGCGGCGCAGCACGTAGTACGCGAGCAGCGTCGCGGCCAGCATGCCGGTCAGCGTGGCCAGCACGATACGATTGCGGTACGCGGCCAGCATCCGCATTTCCTGGGTCATGGGATGCGCGGCGATCACTTCGACCTCGCTGCCGTCCTCGCGCGCCTTGACCGCGGCAATCGCCCAATGGACCGGCACGCCGTCGGGCAACAGGGTCTGGCGGATGTCCGGGAGCGTCGGCAAGCGATTCTGGACGCCGGCATGGAGGGCCGGCACGGCAATGCCCGCAGGGTTCACGTCGATAAACGGTGCTTCGCCTGGGCGGCGAAACATCAACACGTCCTCCTCCGCGCCGAGCATGCTCTCGAACAGCACAGGCCGGCTCTTCAAGTCGCTAACCGAGTAGAGATCCCGCACGATGCGGCTGAAATGCTCGACCCGGGCCGTGAGCACCACATCGGCACGCCGCTCCAGCGACACCTGCGCGGAGTGATAGAAATACGCGCCCAGCGTGCCGATCACCACGCAGGCGATCGCGGCGAACAGCACCGTGGTGCGCGCGGTCAACGAACGGTCGGTCCACAGTGTCATGAGCCGTCGCCGAAGGTGTAGCCGATGCTGCGCACCGTATGAATCAGCTTCTTTTCGAACGGGTGATCGACCTTCGCGCGCAGCCGTTTGATCGCGACGTCGACCACGTTGGTGTCGCTGTCGAAGTTCATGTCCCACACTTCCGAGGCGATCTGCGTTCGCGATAACGCTTCGCCCTGCCGGCGCACCAGCAGATGCAACAGCATGAATTCCTTGTTGGTCAGTGGAATCTCCACGCCTTCGCGCGTGACCTTGCGGCGCAGTACGTCGAGTTTGAGGTCGGCAATCTCGAACACGTCGTGCTCGCGGATCACGCCACGGCGCAGCAGCGTGCGGATGCGCAACACCAGTTCGGTGAAGGAGAAAGGTTTGACGAGGTAATCGTCGGCGCCGAGTTCGAGACCGCGGATGCGGTCGCTGACATGATCGCGCGCGGTCAGGAAAATGACCGGCAGATCGCGCCGCGCACGCAGCGCACGCATGATCTCCCAGCCGTCGATGCCGGGCAGCATCACGTCCAGCACCACCAGGTCGTACGCATGTTCAAGCGCCATGTGCAGGCCATCGGTGCCGGTGCGCGCGAGGTCGACCGCGTAGCCGCTTTCACGCAGCCCTTTCTTCAGGTAGTCGCCGGTTTTCGGATCGTCTTCGATGACGAGGATGCTCATGGTGCCTGGTTTCCGACCCGAGCGCCGCCGTGGGCGCGAGTCGTGAATATGGACGTGGGTATGGCGGCCATTCTACGTGGCCGCGCCGTGCCGTTCATTACGTTTTTGTCATCCGTCTGTCACTCGCCGGAGCCAATCGCCCGCTTAATCTGCCCCCATCCTTCACCACCCAGAGCAGACACATGAAGATCGTTTCCGCTAATGCCGTTCGTGCCGTCGTCGCCCCCGCGCTCGTTGCAGTGTCGCTGTTGGCCGCTGGATCCGCCGCGCAAGCTCAAAGCTCCATGCCCACCGGCGTACGCGGCACCGTGACCGCGCTTTCGGGCGACCTGCTCAAGGTCCACACGCGCGACGGCAAGGATGTCGACGTGAAGCTTGCGAAGGACACGCCGATTCGTGGCGTTGCGCTCGCCAATGTGAACGACATCAAGCCGGACAGCTATGTCGGCACCGCAGCGATTCCGCAGCCCGACGGCACGTTGAAAGCGCTCGAAGTGCATGTCTTTCCGGCCAGCATGCGCGGCGCCGGCGAAGGCTATCGGCCTTGGGACCTCGGCTCGAACAGCACGATGACCAACGGCACGGTGGGCTCGCTCGTGGTCAGCAACGGCCGCACCATCACCGTCAAGTACAAGGACGGTGAAAAGAAAATCGTGATTCCGCAAGACGTGCCTATCGTCGCGCTCGAACCGGGTGACCGCTCGCTGCTGGTGCCGGGAGCGAAAGTCGTGCTGTTCGCCCATAAGGAAGCCGATGGTTCGATGGCGGCGAATTTCATCTCCGCCGGCGAACACGGTGTCACGCCGCCGATGTGAACCGATGCAAGACGGCGCGTTGCAAACGCGCGCTGTCCCTGTTGTCCGGGCAGCCGCGTGCCTCAACGACGCGGCTTGCAGATTTCCGCCTGTTTCATCGCCGCTCACCATGCCTAAACCGCCAGCACGCTTTATCGTCCACCCGCTCGTCGTACGCATCACGCACTGGATCAACGCCTTCGCGATGGTGTGCATGGTGATGAGCGGCTGGGCGATCTATAACGCGTCGCCCTTCTTTCCGTTCAGATTTCCGGTGTGGGCGACCGTCGGCGGCTGGCTGGGCGGCTCGATCGCCTGGCATTTCGCGGCGATGTGGCTGTTATGCGCGAACGGCCTGCTGTATCTGGCTTATGGGATCGGACGCGGACATTTCCGGCGCAAGCTGCTGCCCGTCTATCCGCGCGACGTCATTCACGATGCAGCGCTCGCGATGCAATTCAAACTGCCGCACGATACCGGCAAATACAACGCGGTGCAGCGCGCGCTCTATCTTTTCGTGTTGTTTCTTGGGGTATTGCTGGTCGCCTCGGGGCTCTCGATCTGGAAGCCGGTGCAATTCTCGTGGCTAACCGCGCTCTTCGGCGGCTTCGATTTCGCGCGTCGCGTGCATTTTGTCGCGATGGCGGGGGTGGTCGGTTTTGTCGTCGTGCATCTGGCGCTGGTGCTGCTGGTGCCGCGCACACTAGCGCCGATGCTAACCGGTCGCACCCGAATCACCACACACGAAAGGAGCGAGGCATGAGCGAAACAAAGCGCCGGGACTCGCGCAGCACGGATATCGTTCTCGCCGACCACAAACCACAAATCGAACGTCTGCAACGGCGCCTCTTTCTGCGCTCGTCGCTTTCGATCGGCGCGCTGGCGATGCTTTCCGGCTGCAACATGCAGGACGGCGATTCCGTCGACAAGGTGTTGTGGGCCATGTCGCGCTGGAACGATCGCGTGCAAGCGTGGTTATTCGATCGCAACAAACTCGCGCCCACCTATTCGGCGAGCCAGATCACCGATCCATTCCCGTTCAACGCGTTCTATCCGGAGTTCGATGCACCGGATATCGACGGTTCGACGTTCCAACTGGAAGTGTCGGGCCTCGTATCGGACAAGCGCACGTGGACGCTCGACCAGTTGCGCGCCTTGCCGCAGGCTTCGCAGATTACGCGGCACATCTGCATTGAAGGATGGAGCGCGATCGGGCAATGGCGCGGCGTGCCGTTTCGCACGTTCCTGGAGCGCGTCGGCGCCGATCTGAGCGCACGCTATGTCGGCTTCAAATGCGCGGACCGTTATTACTCGAGCCTCGACATGGCCACGGCCTTGCATCCGCAAACCCAACTGACGCTCGATTTCCGTGACACGCCGCTGCCGGCCAAATACGGCTACCCGCTGAAACTGCGCGTACCGACCAAACTGGGCTTCAAGAATCCGAAGCACATCGCGGCGATCTTCGTGACCAACACGAACCCCGGCGGCTATTGGGAAGACCAGGGGTACAACTGGTTTAGCGGGCTATAGCGCTCGCGGCTGGAGCGCGTCTATACCGCGGTCACGTAGCGCGCGGCTGGTTTGACCACACGGGGCGGCGGCGCATCGTAGACGGTGCGCATACGTTTGACTTCATCGACCGGGCTCAGGCCGAACAGACGCTTGAACTCGCGGCTGAACTGCGACGCGCTTTCGTACCCGACGCGCGCTGCGGCCGCGCCAGCATTCAAGCCGTCCTGCACCATCAGCAAGCGCGCGTGATGCAAACGCGTGGTCTTCACGTACTGCATCGGCGAAGTCGCGGTCACCGCCTTGAATTGCGCATGAAAAACGGCGAGACTCATCCCCGCCTCCGAGGCGAGCGTGTCGACGTCGAGTTGCCCGTGATAGTCGGCATGAATGCGCCTTAACGCCTTGGCAATACGGCCGAAATGATTCTGATGCGTGAGGGCCGCGCGAATCGCGTCGCCCTGCTCGCCTGTCAACACGCGATAGCAAATTTCGCGGACCACCCCTGGCGCGAGAATGCGCGCGTCGAGCGGCGAGGCCAACGCGTCCATCAAACGCTGCACGGCGTTGCTCAAGGCCGGATCGAGCGGCGTCGAATAGATGCCGAGCGGCTCGTTCTGCGCGGTGCCTTGCGTTTCATTCAACGCCATCAGCAGCTCAGCCACCATGCTCAGATCGACGCGCACCGAGATGCCCAGGAACGGCTTGTCCGGGCTCGCCTCGGTTTCACACTCGAACGGCAGCGGTACCGACAGTACCAGGTACTGCTGCGCGTCGTACTGGAATACCTGATCGCCGAGATAACCGCGCTTGCGCCCCTGGCAGACGATCACGATGCTCGGTTCGTACATCACCGGCATACGCGGCATCGGGCTGTTGGCGCGCATCAGATTGACCCCTTCGAAGCTCGAGCGCGTGATGCCCGGATTGGGTGCGAGCTTGTCGAACAGTTCAACGAGGCGTTGCTGCGCGGGATCGCCGGGGCCATCGAGGGCTGGGCGGTGATCGGCCGGTGCGGGTTCGGCGAAACGGGTTGACATGACGATATAGTGACGAGCAAGAGAATAATGCTTGAAATTTAGCATCAAACGACCTACTGCGCTCGTCATCAGGAGTTTTAGGCAAACCTTCAAGATATTCAGGTATTCCCCGACTCGCTCCCGGCTTCTACTATGGGAACCCTACCGGATCATCTATTTCCGCGCTGCGCCGGGCGCGGTTGTCTGTTCACTGCTTTCGTGAATATGTCAGTCATCGCCTGCGCCGTGATCCCGGTTCATTACAAGGTTTGGCCGCATCGGCGACGCGCGTCGCCCATCGCCGGCGCCTTGCGACATCACCCTCTTTGCTGGAGTTACCCATGAGCACGACTTATGCCTATGCAGCGACCGACGCTAACGCGCCGCTCGTTCCGTTCGAAATCCAGCGCCGCGCACTGCGCGCCCATGACGTGCAGATGGAAGTCCTGTTTTGCGGTGTGTGCCATTCCGACTTGCATCAGGCACGCAACGAATGGAAGAACACGGTGTTCCCGGTGGTACCGGGCCATGAGATCGTCGGTCGCGTGACGGCGGTGGGGCCGGACGTGACCAGATACAAGGCGGGCGATCTGGTGGGCGTGGGCTGCCTGGTCGATTCGTGCCGCACTTGCGCGAGTTGCGAGGAAAATCTCGAACAGTATTGCGAAAACGGTTTTGTCGGCACGTATAACGGTGTGGACCGGGTTGACGGTCAGATTACCTACGGCGGTTATTCGACACAACTGGTGGTGGATGAGGCATTCACGCTACGAGTGCCGGAGAATCTCGACCCGGCGGGCGTGGCGCCTTTGTTGTGCGCGGGTATCACGACCTATTCGCCGCTGCGCACGTGGGGTGCCGGTCCTGGCAGGAAGGTCGGGATCGTCGGCCTTGGCGGTCTGGGTCACATGGGCGTGAAGTTGGCCCGTGCGATGGGCGCGCATGTGGTGCTGTTCACGACCTCGCCGTCGAAGATCGAAGATGCCAAGCGGCTTGGTGCGCATGAGGTTGTCATTTCGAAGAATGCTGACGAGATGGGGGCACATGCCAATAGCTTCGATTTCATCCTGAATACGGTTGCTGCGCAGCATGATTTGAATCCGTTTTTGAATCTGCTCAAGCGCGATGGGACGATGACTCTGGTCGGGGCGCCCGAGCACGATCATCCGTCGCCGCAGGTGTTCAATCTGATTTTCAAGCGTCGCCGGCTGGCTGGTTCGCTGATTGGCGGGATTGCGGAGACGCAGGAAATGCTGGATTTCTGTGGTGAGCATGGGATTACTTCGGATATTGAGGTGATTCCTATGCAGGGGATTAATGAGGCTTATGAGCGGATGCTTAAGAGTGATGTTAAGTATCGGTTTGTGGTTGATCTTGATTCCTTACGGAAGTGATTTTTTTGGTTTTTGCCTGGTTGGCGGTTTTTTTTGTTGATCTGGGTTTTTTTTGGCCTTTCCTTGATTTGTTAGTGGTCTATTAGCGTTGCCCCTGTGCGGGGCGGCACCTACTTTTCTTTGCCGGCCGCAAAGAAAAGTAGGCAAAAGAAAGCGGCTTTACACCGCCAGCTCATAAGCGGGTCCCCCGCACAGTAACGGTAGTGGTGCATCTGGAATCTGTGTTCCCGCACATTCCGCGTTAGCGACAAGGCAGTCATACCTCCCGCCTCGCACTACGTGCTCGCCGGAAGGGATCATCTGCAAACCCGCGGGTGTTCGCCCGGCGCGGTGGGAGGCGCTGGTCTCGCCTCCGCGAGTGCCGGCAGAGCCAGCGCTTCGAAGCACCTGCGAGGCGAAATATAACTACTAACTAGTGACGCGATAAGCGCGACCGGCGCTGAAAACGGCAATCAGCCCTTTGACGCCCTTGAAAATCAGATACCGCAGGCAGTTCGGAGAACTGCCGCAACATTGAGTACGACATGCAGTTCATGAAGTACCGCAGTATGACTTGCCCCCACGTTACGAAGTACCTGGACACAAAACCATCGGACGCCTTATGAACCAGGCGTCGGCGCGCGCAGCGCCGCCGGAGGTATGACGGCCTTGTCACTAACGCGGAGTGTGCGGGAACACAGATTCCAGATGCACCACTACCGTTACTGTGCGGGGGACCCGCTTAAGAATTAGCGGTTTGAGCCGCTTTCTTTGCTTACTTTCTTTGCGGCGGCAAAGAAAGTAAGTGCCGCCCCGCACAGGGGCAACACTAATAGACCACTAACAAAACAAGGAAAGGCCAAAAAACCCGAATCAACAACAAACCCGCCAGCGAGGCAAAAAAAAACCCAACCCCAACGTGGAGTCCAAATCGTGATCGACAGAATAACTGCAATGCGGACATTCATCCGAATCGTGGACACAAACAGCTTCACCCGCGCAGCGGAATCCCTCAATATCCCCCGCGCGACGGCGACAACGATCGTCCAGAACCTGGAGGCCTTACTGGGCACCGCCCTATTAACACGCACAACACGCCGTCTGAGCATCACGCCAGAAGGCGCAGCCTACTACGAACGCTGTGCGCAAATCCTCGCCGATATCGACGAAATGGAAGCCAGCCTCCGTCACTCGACGGATAACCTGACCGGCCGCCTGCGCATTGAAATGCCCGGCGCGGTAGCGAGCACCATCGTCCTGCCGGCACTGGACGACTTCCACGCCCGCTACCCGAATCTCGACCTGGCGATCGGCATCAGCAACCGGACAGTCGACCTGATCTCGGAAGCCATCGACTGCAGCATCCAGCTAGGCGAATTGCCGGACTCAAACCTGGTCGCGCGGCAATTAGGCACGCTCGAGCACGTGACATGCGCCAGCCCGGCATATCTGGCCCGTCACGGCACGCCTTTCGACCTGGATGACTTGCGCGGACACGCTGCCGTCAACTGCATGTCGCCGCACAACGGCCGCGAAGTCGACTTCGATTTCGAAGTGGACGGCGAAGCGCAAAGCGTCAAGGTTAGAGGCTTCGTCAAAGTGAGCGACGAGCAGGCGTACCTCACCTGCGGATTGCAAGGCCTCGGTCTGATCCAGCCCGCGCGAATCGCCGCGCAACCCTACCTCGACTCGGGACTGCTGCGCGAAGTGCTGCCGCAATGGAAACCCGTGCCGATGCCGGTCTCGGTCGCGTATGTGAAGAATCGCCGGGTGTCGCCCCGCGTGCGAGCCTTCGTCGACTGGCTCGCGGAGCTGTTCGAGCAAACCGAACACGTCGATCAGGACCTGTCGCGCGTTCGTCAACTGTTGCGCGGCCTGCACCCCGCCTGAGGCGGGTTTCATGCAGACACGCAACACACAGCAAGCGTTAGTTCGGCAGCGTGACCGGCACCGGACGCGTCAATAGATCAACGTAAAAATTGAAAAAACTCGGGTTGTCGAAGCGTTTGACGATCGTCATCTTCTGCAGACCCGCCGGCGGTGAACTGGTGTAACCCGTCGACTTGCCGTCATTGGCGCCGAAGCTCGTATCCACGTCCACCCACTCGTCCACCGTCTGCGTGGCAAACGACGGATGCATCAGATACGCGAGCGTCAACGTATCCCAGATGTTCGTGGTGTAGTTCGGATTCGTTTCGAAACCGTTCTTGCCGTCGAAGCCATAGCCGTTCAGCGTCTTGAACAATTGCGTAATGATGGTCTGCTTCGTCGGATCGTGCGCGACGCGGTCGTACAACGCCTTGTCCATCTTCACGGTATCGGTCACGTCGAGCGGAATCACTACCTGTTTGATCGGCAGGCGCAGCACGGCCTTCGCCGCCTCCGGATCGAACCACCAGTTGAATTCGGCTGTCGGCGTGGTGTTGCCAGGCACATCGATCGCACCGCCCATGTAAATGATCTGCTTGATCAACGGAACGATCTCGGGATGCTGACGCGTGGCGAGCGCAATGTTCGTCAGCGGGCCGATCGCCAGAATCGTCACCTCGCCCGGATACTGCTTCACCGAATCGACGATGAAATCCACCGCGCTCCGGCTCTGCACTTTCGTATGCGTGGCGAAGCCGTCCGGCGGCGCGATCAGATCGCTGTCCGACTTCGGTTCGGGCGTATTCCACGCGCCGAGATAGCCGTCGCCGCCGGGGAATTGCTTCTGCTCGGCTTCAATCGTGGCGAAATCGTGCGATAACGCGTAATTGGCGCCTGCATAGACGCCAATCTGATTTTCAACGCCAAGGCGCTCGACCGATTTCAATGCGTCCGATACGCCCTGCTTCAACCATTGATTACCGGACACCACCGTAATGCCCAATACTTTCAACGAGCCTTGCGCCTGCAATTGCGCAGCCATTACGCCTAACTGGCCGTCGTCGCTCAGCGTGTTGTAGTCGCTGTCGATAATCACCTTGGGCGGACTGGTCTGCGCATTGAGATCGCTGCCGCCACACGCCGAAAGTACCGAGACGGCCGCCACACTTGCCACGCATGCCAATGCCACGAAAAGCCTCTTCACCGATGTCTCCTTTTATATGCAATCGTATTGCCCGGATAAGGAGACTCATCATAAACGTAAAACTAATGAAAAAAAATCGTCAGATTTAATGCGTAATTCATGGAATCAGCTTTCTGCTTCTTAAGTCATCGAAAATGGCGATAAACATCGCCTCGGTATCGACAAATTCGTGAAAACCGAAACGTCGTGCTTTCGAGCCGTCGCCGAACATGTCGTAATCCCACGAAAAAACGAAATCCGCGAAGCGCCACGCGGAAACGTCCTGATAGGGAACCGGCTGCAAGCCGTGGCGCACGGCCATCTCCGTCCACAACGGCGCCTTGTCGGCCATGATCGTATCGAGCGACATGGGCAGCGGCAGCGCCACGTCGAGCGCGAAGTAGCCGGCTATCTTCGGCCACATATCGTTCCAGCGGAACAGGTCGCCATTGTTGATGTTGAATGCCTGATTCGCGGCGCGCGGCTCCGTCGCGGCCCACACCGTTGCGCGCGCAAGCAAACCGGCGTCGGTCATTTCCAGCAGCTTGTCGTAAGCACCGGGTTTGCCGGGAAAGCGCAAAGGCAAGCCGAATTCTTTCGACATCGATGCATACACGGCGATCGCCACCGCCAGGTTCATCGGATTACCCAATGCGAAGCCGCCCACCACGGCAGGGCGGATCGCCGACCAGGTCCAGCGCTTGCCCTGCTGGCGCGAACTCAGGAGCGTCTGCTGGTCGAACATGAACTCAGGCGGCATGAAGTGCGCGTCATCTTCGCGCGCGGGAGTCTTGAACGGCCCGAGATGGCCGCCGTAGACCTTGTAGCCCTGCATCAGGCTCACATGCTGCAAGCCCGCCGCGACCGGCTCGATGGCGTCGAGCACGTTGACCAGCATCGCCAGATTGGGAGGCACCAGTTCGGCCCAGGTCGGACGATCCTGATACGCGGCATAGAACACGTGCGTGACGTGATTCAAAGCACCCAGTTTCGAGCGGGTGTCGGCCTGATCCAGCAGGTCGGCCGCGATGTATTGCACCCGCTCGCTGGCTTCGCCGCCACGGCGCGCGAGGCCGATGACCGTCCAATCGTCAAGCGTGGCGAGATGATCGACCAGATTGCGGCCGATCACACCCTGTGCGCCGACCACCAGGGCCACCTTCTTTACTGCGTTCATACCCATGCTCCCATCGCTCATTTCGTTGCGACGGCCCACGCCGTCCGGTAACTGAAAGATATCGGCGCGACAGTGCTTTCGGTAGACTGCCGGATGGCATATCACCTGTGAACTGAACTCACGATGGCACGTTTGGATGTGAACCGCTCCGGCGAACTCGAAGTGTTCGTCCGCGCGGTCGAGCTAGGCGGGTTTTCGGCAGCGGCACGCGCGCTGGGAATGACACCGTCGGCTGTCAGCAAGCTGGTGTCGCGTCTCGAGGCCCGGCTGGGCGCGCGGCTGGTGAACCGCTCGACGCGCAATCTGCAACTCACGCCGGAAGGCTGCGTGTTCTACGAACGCGGTGTGCGCGTGCTCGCCGAGCTCGACGAAACCGAACGCGGCGCGGCCACGGGCTCAACGCCCCGCGGCCGCCTGCGTGTGCATGCGAATGTGCCGCTCGGGCGGCACTATCTGCTGCCGCTCGTGCCTGAATTTCTCGCCGCCCATCCCGACATTACACTCGATATCGTGTTGACCGATCAGGTGATCGACCTGCTCGAACAACGCACCGATGTCGCGCTGCGCAGCGGTCCGCTCAAGGATTCGCAACTGGTGGCGCGCAGGCTGGGTGACGCGAAGATGGTGATTGTCGCGGCACCGGCCTATCTGGCGCGCCACGGCACGCCCCAAACACCAGCTGATCTGGCAACGCACAACCGGCTGGGATTTGGCTTTGCAAGGGCGGCCAGCGGCTGGCCGCTGCTCGATGAAGCGCGACGCCGGATCGACGTGCCTGTAGAAGGTAATGCGCAGGTCAGCGACGGGGAAACGCTGCGTCAACTCACGCTCGCCGGCGTGGGCCTGGCGCGGCTTGCCGCTTTTCAGGTGCGCGACGACGTGGCCGCCGGCCGCCTCACCGTGCTACTCGAAGCATTCGATTCCGGTGAGACCGAACCGGTCAGCGCGCTTTATCTGGGCCAGGGCGGCCACCTGCCCGCCCGCGTGCGCGCGTTGCTCGACTTTCTGGTGGAACGGATGCGCGTCGATTGACGCGCATCGCCCGCAACCCGGACGGCAAAGTCACGAACGCCGCGGCGGCGTATTCTGTCCCGCCGGCAGGTTCAGACGCCGATCGCGCACCACCTGCCACGGCCGCACCAGATACGCCAACGATGCAAAACCGCTCCAGACATGCACGAGGCGCGTGAACGGAAACACCAGAAACAGCGTCATGCCGAGGACCATGTGGGCCTTGAACACCCAGCTCGCTTCGGCGATGAGCGCAGCGGCGCCGCCCTGGAAGGTGACGATGTGCTGTGCCCAGCCGGCGAGTTTCATCATCATGCTGCCGTCCAGATGCTGCGCTGACATCGGGATCGTGCCGAGACCCAGGACCAGTTGCACCCACAGCAACACCAGCAGCACGATGTCGCTGGTTTTCGAATTGGCACGGATGCGCGCGTCGCCGAGCCGGCGGATCAGCAGCATGGTTACGCCGACAAACGCCAGCGTGCCCGCGATACCGCCCGACACCATCGCCACGACCTGCTTCGCGCCGGCGCTGATGAACGATTCGTACAGCACGTGCGGCGTCAGCATGCCGAAGAAATGACCGAACATCAGGAACAGCACACCGACGTGAAACAGATTGCTGCCCCAACGTAAAGTACCGGTGCGCAGCATCTGCGACGAATCGCTTTTCCAGGTGTACTGATCGCGGTCGTAACGCAACAGACTGCCGACCAGGAACACCACCAGACATAGGTACGGGTAGATGCCGAATAAGAACGTATCGAGGTAGTTCATACCGTGACCTCCTTGGATCGGCGTGGCGATGCAGCGTCGCGCCGAACGATCTGGATGGGCTGCACAGCAGGCGCGGCGTTCTGGCCTGCCACGGAGCAGCCGTCGAACACCGCAGGCTCGGCCCATTGCTCGTCGAGCGGAGCCTCGGGTGGCGCCTCCGGTACGGTCTCGGGCGCTTGCACCGGTTCGCCCGCGAGATCGAGCGCCGCAGCCACGGCTGCCGCATAAGGGCTATCCTGGCGCGCCAGCGCGGCATGAATCGATTGCAGCAGATGCGCCATCTCGGCCAGGAATTCGCGCGCGACTTTTTGAGGCTGCGTGGACGCAAACTCCAGCACCACGGGCAGGTAGTCCGGCAACTCGCCGGGCGCAAGCAACAATCCTTGCTGCTCATAGGTTTGTTGAAGATCGATCATCGCCGGGCCGCGCTCACGCGAATCGCCATGCACATGCTCGAACAAATGGAGCGACGTGCGGCGGCTGCGGTCGAACGTATCGACATAGCGAGCTTCCGCTTCGAGAGGATCGCTGTGCTGCAAATCGGCCGTCAGCGCAAACACCGCTGCGCGACGCTCAGCCGACAGCGCCGTGTCGCCAAGCAAGGTAATTGCCAGCTCCGGCAGTAATGCACGCAACTGGGCATCCGGGTAGCTCAGCAACGCGGCAAGTACACGTGCCGCCGTGCTGTGGGGTTCACAAATGGGCTCGTTGTTCATCATTCCACCTCTCACACCTTTGCCTTGATCGGAATCGTGCGGCGCTTTTTCCCACCGAACAGACTCGTTTCGCTCGCGCCATCGGAGCAACCGTTGCCGAACGAAAAGCCGCAACCGCCCTTCAGGTCGTACAGGTTCTCCGCATATTCGCGGTGCGTGCTCGGCACCACGAAGCGGTCCTCGTAGTTCGCGAGCGCCATCACGCGATACATGTCCTCCACTTCCGGCTGGGTCATGCCCACTTGTGCGAGCACCGCCGCGTTTTCCCGACCGTCCACATGTTTCTCACGTTGGTAGGTGCGCATTGCAAGCATCCGCTCGAGCGCGCTGATCACGGGCGCCTCGTCACCGGCAGTCAGCAGATTCGCCAGATACTTGACGGGGATACGCAACTGCGTGACGTCCGGAATTTCGCCGTTCAGGCTCATGTGCCCTTCGCTCGCCGCCGTGGTGATCGGTGAAAGCGGCGGCACGTACCACACCATCGGCAGCGTGCGGTACTCCGGATGCAGCGGCAAGGCAACGCGCCATTCCATCGCCATCTTGTAGACGGGACTGTTTTTTGCCGCATCGAGCCATGCCTGCGGCACACCGTCGGCCCGCGCCTGCTCGATCACCTTCGGGTCGTTCGGATCCAGGAATACATCGAGCTGCGCCTGATACAGATCGGTTTCGCGTTCGACAGATGCTGCTTCCTCAATACGATCCGCGTCGTACAGCAACACGCCGAGGTAGCGAATCCGGCCCACACAGGTTTCCGAACACACGGTCGGCTGACCGCTTTCGATACGCGGGTAGCAGAAAATGCACTTCTCGGCCTTGCCGGACTGCCAGTTGTAGTAAATCTTCTTGTACGGACAGCCGGAAACGCACATGCGCCAGCCGCGGCACTTGTCCTGATCGATCAGCACGATGCCATCTTCCTCGCGCTTGTAGATCGAGCCCGACGGGCAACTCGCAACGCAGGCCGGATTCAGGCAGTGCTCGCAAAGCCGCGGCAAATACATCATGAAGGTGTTTTCGAACTGGCCGTAGATGTCCTTCTGCACATCGTCGAAATTCTTGTCCTTGCTGCGCTTCTCGAACTCGCCACCAAGAATCTCTTCCCAGTTCGGCCCCCACTCGATCTTCTCCATCCGCTTGCCGGTCAGCAGGCTGCGCGGTCGTGCGACGGGGGGCGCCTTGCTTTCCGGCGAGGCCTGCAGATGTTCATAATCGAACGTGAACGGCTCGTAGTAATCGTCGATCTGCGGCAGATTCGGGTTCGCAAAGATGCGCGAGAGCACCTTCATCCGGCTGCCCTGGCGCGGCTCGATCGAGCCGTCCGCGTTCCGCTTCCAGCCGCCGTTCCATTTGTCCTGGTTCTCCCACTGCTTCGGATAGCCGATGCCGGGCTTCGTCTCGACGTTGTTGAACCACGCGTACTCCACGCCTTCGCGATTGGTCCAGACGTTCTTGCACGTCACCGAACAGGTGTGACAGCCGATGCACTTGTCCAGATTGAGCACCATGCCGATCTGTGCGCGAATTTTCATTGCCGACCTCCGTTTGCTGCGAGAACCGGCTCATCGTCGAGCCAGTCCACCTTCGCCATCTTGCGCACGAGGACGAATTCGTCGCGATTGGTGCCGATGGTTCCGTAGTAGTTAAAACCGTAGCTAAGCTGTGCATAGCCGCCGATCATGTGCGTGGGTTTGAGCACGATGCGCGTCACCGAGTTATGAATGCCGCCGCGCGTGCCGGTGATTTCCGAGCCCGGCACGTTCACAATCTTTTCCTGTGCGTGATACATCATCACCATGCCCGGATTGACGCGCTGACTGACCACCGCGCGCGCCGCGATCGCACCGTTGATGTTGAAGAGTTCGACCCAATCGTTGTCTTCGATACCCGCCTCTTTCGCATCGTCTTCGCTCAGCCAGATCACCGGACCGCCGCGGTTGAGCGTGAGCATGATCAGGTTATCGGTGTACGTGCTGTGAATGCCCCATTTCTGGTGTGGTGTAATGAAGTTGAGCGCGATTTCCTTGTGTCCATTCGGCTTGCGGCCATGCATCGGCGAAGCAGCCTTCAGATCGACCGGCGGCCGATAGCTGACGAAACCTTCGCCGAAATCGCGCATCCACGGGTGGTCCTGATAGAACTGCTGGCGGCCCGTCAGCGTGCGCCATGGAATCAGCTCGTGCACGTTGGTATAGCCCGCGTTGTACGACACCTTCTCGCTTTCCAGGCCGCTCCATGTAGGCGACGAAATGATCTTGCGCGGTTGCGCCTGCACGTCGCGATAGCGGATCTTCTCGTCCTCGCGATGCATCGCCAGATGGGTATGCTCGCGACCGGTGATTTTCGACAGGGCGTCCCATGCTTTCACCGCGACGTGGCCATTGGTTTCAGGCGCGAGCATCAACAGCACTTCGCATGCGTCGATGTCGCTGTCGATCTTCACCATGCCCTGGGTCGCGCCGGCTTCGCGCACCGTGCCGTTCAGTTCGGCCAGTTGCCCGACTTCAGACTGGGTGTTCCACGCGATACCCTTGCCGCCGTTGCCGGCTTTGTCCATCAACGGCCCGAGGGCCGTGAAGCGCCGATACACATTCGGATAATCACGCTCGACCACATTGACTTGAGGTGCGGTCTTGCCTGGAATCAGGTCGCATTCGCCACGCTTCCAGTCGCGCACGTCGTAGGGCTGCGCAAGTTCAGCAGGGGTGTCATGCATCAGCGGTGTCAGCACCACCTCTTTCTCGACACCCAGATGACCAACGCAGACTTCGCTAAACTTCTGCGCGAAGCCTTTGTAGATTTCCCAATCGCTGCGCGCCTGCCATGCCGGATCGACCGCACTCGAAAGCGGGTGGATGAACGGATGCATATCGCTCGTGTTCAGATCGTTCTTCTCGTACCAGGTCGCTGTCGGCAATACGATGTCGGAGTACAGACACGTGGTGCTCATGCGGAAGTCGAGCGTCACCAGCAAATCGAGTTTGCCTTCGGGCGCCTTGTCATGCCAGGTGACCTCATGCGGCCTCGCATCGTCGTCGCCGAGATCGCGGCCTTGCACACCGTGGCTGGTACCGAGCAGATGCTTGAGGAAGTACTCGTGACCCTTGCCCGACGAGCCCAGCAGATTCGAACGCCAAACGAACATGTTGCGCGGCCAGTTGTCCGGATGATCGGGATCCTCGCAACTCATCTTCAGGGAGCCGTCTTTCAGCGTGCGCGCCACGTAGTCCTTCGCGTCGAGTCCGGCGGCTTGTGCGTCGGCGGCTACCTGCAAGGGATTGGTTTGCAACTGAGGTGCTGAAGGCAGCCATCCCATGCGCTCGGCGCGCACGTTGTAATCGATCAACGACCCGCTGTATTGCTGTTTATCCGCGAGCGGCGACAGAATTTCGTCGACGCCCAGCTTTTCGTAGCGCCACTGATCGGTGTGTGCGTAGAAGAAGCTGGTGGAGTTCATCTGCCGCGGCGGCCGGATCCAGTCGAGCGCAAATGCAAGCGCGGTCCAGCCGGTTTGCGGCCGCAGTTTCTCCTGGCCCACGTAGTGCGCCCAGCCGCCGCCGCTTTGGCCGATGCAACCGCACAGCATCAGCATATTGATCACGCCACGGTAGTTCATGTCGGCATGAAACCAATGGTTCATCGCCGCGCCGATAATCACCATCGACTTTCCGTGCGTCTTGTCCGCGTTCTCCGCGAATTCCCGCGCGACGGTAATCACCTGGTCACGCGAAACGCCCGTGATCTTTTCCTGCCATGCAGGGGTGTACGGCACGTCGTCGTGATAGTCCGTGGCGCCGCCGAAACCGCGATCCACGCCATAGTTCGCAGCCAGCAGATCGAATACCGTGGCGACCAGCACCTCGCGCTCTTCACCGGCCTTGCCCAACGGGATGCGTACCGCGGGCACCGGGCGCGCCAGCACATCGTTCTGCTTGCTGGCCGTGAAATGCGGCGTGTCGATGCCGCCGAAGTAAGGGAAACCGACCGTCACGACCTCATGTTGCTGCGCGCCATCTTCCAGCACCGAAAGCTTGAGCTTCACGGCGTCGCCATGGCGTCCTTCTTTCGCTTCGAGGTTCCAGCGGCCGGCATCGGCGCGCCCGTCCGGCCCCCAGCGGAAGCCGATCGAGCCCTGCGGTAGAACAACCTTGCCGTGCTCGTCAAACGCCACTGTTTTCCAGTCGGGATTGTTGTCCTGCCCGAGTTTGCCGTTGAAGTCGTCAGCACGGACATAGCGGTCCGGCACCAGCACCTCGCGGCCATCCGGCAGCGTATGCGGCTTCAATTGCACGAGCAGCGGCAGATCGGTGTAGCGGCGTGCGTAGTCGTCGAAATACGCGCTGCGTTTGTTGAAGTAGAACTCGCGCAGGATCACGTGGCCCATTGCCATTGCCAGTGCCGCGTCGGTGCCCTGGCGCGGGTGCATCCACAGATCGGCGAGCTTGGCGACTTCTGAATAGTCAGGCGTCACCGCAACCGTCTTGGTGCCGCGATAACGCACCTCGGTGAAGAAATGCGCGTCGGGCGTGCGCGTTTGCGGCACATTCGAGCCCCACGCGATGATGTAGCTCGAGTTGTACCAGTCCGCCGATTCCGGCACGTCCGTTTGCTCGCCCCATACCTGCGGGCTCGATGGCGGCAAATCGCAGTACCAGTCGTAAAAACTCATGCAGACGCCGCCGATCAGACTCAGATACCGGCTCCCTGCGGCGTAGCTGACCATGGACATCGCCGGAATGGGCGAGAAACCGACCACGCGGTCAGGTCCATGCTTCCTGATCGTATAAACGTTGGCCGCGGCGACAATCTCGTTGACCTCGTTCCAGTCGGCCCGCACGAAACCACCCAAACCGCGCTGACTTTGGTAGTCGCGGCGTTGCGCGTCGTTCTCGACGACGCTGGCCCATGCGTCGACGGGGCTCGCGGCCACCGCGCGCGCTGCACGCCAATGCTTGAGCAGGCGTGCGCGCACCAGCGGATACTTGACGCGATTGGCGCTGTACAGATACCAGCTATAGCTCGCACCACGTGCACAGCCACGCGGCTCATGGTTCGGCAGGTCGGCACGCGTACGCGGGTAGTCGGTCTGCTGCGTTTCCCAGGTGACAATGCCCCCCTTCACATGAATCTTCCACGAGCACGAGCCCGTGCAATTCACCCCATGCGTCGAACGTACGATCTTGTCGTGCTGCCAGCGCGCACGGTACGCGTCCTCCCACGTGCGGTCCTCCCCTGTGGTTACGCCGTGACCTTTGGCGAAACGCTCGCGCGGCTGCGCGAAGTATTTCAGTCTGTCCAGAAAGTGACTCATGATTTCAATCCTTGTCTAATGCTTTTCAACGCCGCGCTCAACACGGCATTCCGGCATTGCGCCGCGCGTAAAACCACCAGGTCAGTCCGACACACAGCACGTAAAAGGCGATGAACCCGTACAACGCCAGTTCGGGGCCGCCGCTGGCGAGAATCGAGCTGCCGTAGCTTTTCGGAATGAAGAAGCCGCCGTATGCGCCGATCGCGCCGGCAAACCCGATCGCGGCCGCGCCCTCTGTATTGCCTTCGCGATTTGCGTGGGCGAGTGCTTCCTGGTCGTTGGGCGGTACGCCGCGCAGCCGCAGGTTCAGGAAAATCACCGGAATCATCCGGAACGTGGAGCCGTTGCCAATGCCGGTAGTCAGGAAAAGCAGCATGAACATCGCGAAGAAGCCGCCGAACGCTCCTGCATGCGGCCCCCACGGGAACGCGGCGCTGCCGGTTTTCGGCAGGAAGTACAAAACCCCCACAACCGCGAGCACCATCACGACGAAATTCCAGAACGTGACACGCGCGCCACCCAGCTTGTCGGCAAGCCAACCGCCTACCGGACGGATCGCCGCGCCGACGAACGGTCCGACCCATGCGTAAGTCAACGGATTGACGTCCGGAAACTGGCTCTTGATGAGCAACGGAAAACCGGCGGAGTAACCGATAAACGAACCGAACGTGCCGAGATACAACGTGCACATCAGCCAGTTGTGACGGCTGCGGAAGATGCTCGCTTGCGCGGCGAAAGACGCCTTGGCGTCGGCCAGATCATTCATGCCGAACCATGCGGCGACTGCGGAGATGGCGATCCATGGCACCCAGATGAACGCGGCGTTCTGCATCCACACCTGAGATACATGACCTGCCTTCGTCATCAGTTGCGGCTCGCCGCCGAAAATGCCGAACACGCCGGCCGTAATGACCAGTGGCGACAGAAACTGCACCGCGGATACACCAAGGTTGCCGAATCCGCCGTTCACGCCGAGCGCAGAACCCTTACGCTCCTTCGGAAAGAAGAAGCTGATGTTGGCCATGCTGGAGCTGAAATTGCCGCCGCCGAAGCCGCACAACAGCGCGAGCAGCAACATGGTCGGATAACTCGTGGTGTTGTCCTGCACCGCGAAGCCGATTCCGACTGCCGGAATCAGCAAGGACGCAGTGGAGAGCGCCGTCCAGCGACGTCCGCCGAAAATCGGCACCATGAACGAGTAGAAAATGCGCAGCGTTGCGCCGGAGAGCGCCGGCGCCGCGGCGAGCCAGAACAACTGATTGGTCGAATAGCGAAAACCGAGTGACGGCAAGGTGACCGCCACGACACTCCACACCTGCCAGATCGCGAATGCCAGAAACAGTGCAGGCACCGAGATCCATAGATTGAGTTTGGCGACGGACTCGCCCTCCTGCTTCCAGAAAGCCTTGTCTTCGGGCTTCCAGAGAGTCAGCGTACGGCCGGCTCTCGCGCGTGCTGTCGAGATATTCATGATGGGGTTCCTGCTTGAGAAGAAACTTGAGTCGAAGCCTGGGTCGAGGCCTGAGTCGGAGCCTGAGTCGGAGCCTGATTGCGCGTGACATCGGCGGGGCTTGCGCCTGCGGTCATCACATCGGTGCGGCGGACTTCGGTGAGATACATCCAGATCAGCGACACCCACACAACGCCGTAAAGCAGCATGAAGGCGCTCGAACGGATGCCGGTGAGATCGACCAGTACGCCGAACAGAATCGGCAACGCGAAGCCGCCCAGACCGCCGGCCAAGCCGACGATGCCGGAGATCGCTCCAATGTTGTCCGGAAACTCATCGCCGATATACTTGAAGGTGCTGGCCTTGCCGAACGCGAAAGCAATACCGAGCACGAACATCAGCACCGTGAACCAGACGACGTTGAGACCGAGATGGAAGACCTTGGGACCGTCGACGGTCGCAATCGTGAAAACGGTTTGTGGATAGCTGAGCAGGAACAGGCAAATCCAGCTCACCCACATCACCCACCACGTCACGCGATGCGCGCCATAGCGATCCGAGAGCCAGCCACCCATCGCACGCAGGACACCGCCGGGCAGCGAGAAGCACGCCGCAAGCAAAGCAGCGACGCGAATGTCGAGCCCATACTCACCGACGTAGTACTGCACCATCCACAACGAGAGCCCGACATAGCCGCCAAACACGATGCTGTAGTACTGGCAATACTTGAGAACGCGTGGGTCCTTGAGCGCCCGCAGTTGATCGACGAAACGCTGGTTGTTCGGCACGCGATGCGAAGGATCGCTTGCGGTAAAAAGCCAGAACAGAACCACGGCGGCAAGCATGGCGACCGCGTAGGTTTTCGCGACCATGCCCCAACCGAAGGCAACGAGGATAGCGGGCGCGACGAACTTGTTGACGGCCGCACCTGAATTGCCCGCACCGAAGATGCCCATGGCAAAACCACGGCGCTCCTGCGGAAACCAGCGGGCCACATACGGCGTGCCAACCGAGAACGATCCTCCTGCCAGCCCGACGAACAGACCGATGACGAGAAACTGCCAATAGCTGGTCGCATAGCTCATCAACCAGATTGCCGGCACGGTGGCGAGCATCAGAGCGGCCATGACGACGCGACCGCCATAGCGATCGGTCCAGATGCCGAGCGGCACGCGCACGAGCGAGCCGGTCAGGACCGGCAGCGCGGCCAGCATGCCAAACTCGGTTTCGCTCAGATGAAGGGATTGACGGATCGGGATGCCGATCACGCCGAACATCATCCACACCATAAAACACACGGTGAACGCGAAGGTGCTCGCGATCAGAACCGACCATGCTTTGGGTGGGGTTGCGGCGCTGTTGCCGACAGCGGTCTTTGTCATGGGAATCACTCCTTTTCCATGACTCTGACTTTGCCGTCTTAGATGCGGATTCGGTATCCTTCCGAAGGAAGTTTGATTGGGTGCAGAAGGAGTAGGAAGATTCCTAGGGGTAGTTCTTTCGGAGTATTGCGAATCGGCTGCTAATCGATGACGATCGAATTCACCGTCGCATACACAGCAGCTTGCACCCTCGAGCCCAACTTCAGCTTGCGCAAAATATGCTGTACATGAATCTTGACCGTGGTCTCCGCAATTGCCAGCGCGCGAGCGATCTCCTTGTTGCTCGCGCCCAAAGCGATATGCGCAAGGATTTCCTGCTCCCGGGCCGATAGCACAATACCCGGCGCAAGCTGTGCCTGCGCTGCGTCGACAACGGCCGGTGGCGTCGCCATGACCTCAGGCGCGGCTCTCACGCCCGCCGATGTGTCGATCGCCGCCGCGGCCCGATACGCCGACACCAGCTTGCCCGTCATCTCGGGACTCACTACCGCCTCGTCCCGCATGGTTCGCACGATCGACTCGGCGAGCGTGTTGGCATCGACGGTTTTCAGCAGGTACCCCTGCGCGCCGCAGCGCAGCGCGGCACCCAAATCGCGTTCGTCTTCGCTTACGGTCAGCATCAACACCCGGGCCTGTGGCGCGGCCTCACGTAGATCCTTGAGTGCGTCGATCCCGCTTACGCCCGGCAGATGGTTATCCAGCAGGATCAAGTCGGGCTGTAGTTCACCGGCCCGCCGTTGCGCCTCGCCGGCATCGGCCGCTTCGCCGACTACCTGGAATCGTGCGTCTTCGTGCAGCAGGGAGATCAGCCCACGCCGGAACAACGTGTGATCGTCGACCACCAGCAAACGAATTGGAATCACCATCTAAGCTCCCCTTTACGGCCGATGCCTAGGCGGCTTCGACCTGATCTTCATGAAACGCGTCCGAACCACCGCGCTGGGACGGCGCCAACGTCAACGTGACGCACGTTCCGGCGCCAGGCACCGAGTCGACTACCACTGCCGCGCCAATACGAGCCGCGCGTTCGCGCATGATGCGCATTCCCACGTGTGTCTCGCCGGGCGAGTGTTGCTCTGCGTCGAAACCCTCGCCGTCGTCGCGAACTTCAAAACTCCATACCGGACTCTGCTGCACCTCCAGCCAGACCTCACGCGCCCGCGCATGTTTGCGTACGTTCGACAAGGCCTCCTGCAAGACATGCAACACCTGCACCTGCACGTCCGCGTCGAGCGGCAGGCCATGGCCTTCGATCAGGAGATTCGTAGGCAGCCCCGTCTGGTGTTCGAACTTGCGCAGCGTGGTGCGCAACGCAGGTTCGATATCCTCGGTGTTGCCGCGCGTGCGGAAATGCATCAGCAACTCGCGCACGTCACCGGTGCTTTCGCGCACACCCGCGTCCAGTTCGTCGACGATACGCGCGACGGATGAATCGGCAGGGGCCGGCAATGCATCACGCAGCAACTGCACCTGTATTTTCAGAAACGCCAGCGACTGCGCAATCGAATCGTGCAGTTCGCTCGCGAGCAACGCGCGTTCATCGGATACCGCGGTTTCCCGTTCCAGCGCACTCACGCGCAAATTCTCCATCGCGCCTGCCAGATGGCTCGCCAGCGTGTCGAGCAGATCGCGGTCCTGGGCGGACAGGTGAATCGCCTCGCTAAAGAACAGGTCGATCTCGCCAAGCGTGCGCTGATGCAGAATCACAGGCACTGACACGAGCGTGGCATAGCCGGCGCGCGCGCAATGACCGAGTGTCGCCGCGCCGGGTCCTGCGGCCAGCACAGGGATCACTCGCGCGCCAGGCACGCTCTGTGGATGACCACACAGGCAACTGCGCGATGTAAGGCATTGCTCGTCTTCAGCCATGAAACGCGGCAGGCTATCGCCCGCCAGCAGCAGGTAACGTTCGTTGGCCTCGCCCGACCAGCGGATTGCCACCGAATCCGCAGCGGCGATCCGGCGAACGCGTTGCGCGAAGCCCTGCGCAAGTGCATCCAGCGTACTCGCGTTCGCGAGAAACGCGCTCACTTCATAGAGCGCGGCAAGACGCGCACGCTCCGTCTCGAGGCTGGCGGTTTTCTCGCTGACCTTCTGCTCCAGACCGGCATAAAGCTGTTGCAGGTTCTGCGCCATCCGGTTGAAACCCGTGGACAACTCGCCGAATTCATCTTGCGTCACAACTTCGACACGCGTGCCGAAGTCTCCGCGCTCGACTCGCGCCAGCCCACCGGTTAGTCTGAGAACCGGAGCAAGTACGCTCAAATGCCCCACATATAGCAACGCCAGCGCACTGCCGATCGCCAGCACCGGTAGCGCCAGTTGCACGGCATTGAGGATCGAAGTCCAGCGCGCAAGCTGCGCTTCGATCGAACTGTCGAACGAATCGATCAGTAAAACGAATTGTCTGGCTTGCCGTTCGACCTCGGCAGCGGCGGGTGGATTTGGCCCGCTCCAAACTGGGCGCAACACCTGCCATTGCGCTTGCACCTGAGCAAATCGCGCGCGCGCCTCGGCGTTCCACGGCACGAACAACGGACGTACTGGATCGCCCTTCTCAAGCAACGTGAGACTTTCGTCGAACTTGTGTGCGAGCGCGCCGACCTGAGACGGGGAATCGCGCAGCAGCAGCGCGACGCGGTAGGTTTGCATCCGCATGCGCCCGGCCTCGTTGATCGCGGCCGCACCGCCGTCGAGTTGCCAGGTAATCCAGAGCGTCAAACCAATCGATGCGAGCGCCAACGCAAGCAACGTGGCGACAAGAGCAGCGAGTTTGGTAGCGAGGGGCCAGGAGGAGATGGAGCGCATTCAAGGATTCTATGCGCCACAGCAAGATAAGACACGACGCAGGATTGACTCATATCAACCTGGCGTCGTGCTTGATGGGATTGTGCGTCACCAGGACGCACATTTTTGACTTATGGCTGGCGTGCCTGCGGCGCCGCCCCCGGACAGGCGGGGTCCTTACCCCAATGCCCGTCGCAGACGCGCCAACGGCACAGTTGGTCTTCAAAGAAACCACGCTGTCCGCATTCTTTAACGCGTTCTGCCAGCTTGATGTTGCCAGGCGTAGCCGATGCGCTAACCTTGGTGGCCGTTTTATCGTCGGTCGCTTTCGGATCGGCCGGCTTGGTGCGCGCCACGAGCGCGGCCAATAGATCGGCATCCGAATCATCTTTCGAAGCATTGCCGGCCGCACGCGATTTCTTCGTTTGAGCGACCGCGGTAGGTGCGCTCGCGTGATGATTGCTTGCGCTTGTGCTTTCCTTCTTGCCGTGCGCCGTCAGCTCGCGTTTCTCATTGCTGGCCACAGCCGTGGCGCTCTTGCCATGCTTTGCAGCCGGCACCGTGACCGCCGACGCAGCCGTTGCGGATGCAACCGGTGCGGATGCGTTACTGGGCTCGGCACCATCGGCGAGCGCGCGCGACAAGCGGCTCCCGTCACCGCTCGCGGACGCACTCGCGGATGCCGCCGGTGTATTGCTGTCGCTATCGTCAGCAACGATCGTGGCCGCCTGCGAGGACGCCGCAGCCGGCGCTTCCGCTTTTGCCGCGACCTGAGGCGCGCCGCTGGCGGCGGACGCCGGCACGGCGGCTTTCTCGGCGTTGGCGGGCGTGGCGGATGCCAAAGACTCCGACTGCACACGTTGCTGCATATGCCACGCGCCCCAACCGCCCGCCGCGATCACGAGCAAGGCAACCAGCACGAGCGGCGTTTTCGACCGGCGTGGTTTTTCGGTAGGCGGCGCGACGCGGCCTTCCAGGTTCGCAAGAATTCGCGAACCATTGCCATCGGCACCCTTAGCCTTATCGGATAAAAGGCTAGGTGGGGCTTTGGAATTCGAACTTTCCGGCGCACTCATTCACTGTCTCATTGAATCCTGGATTATTTCGCCGTGATAATACCGTTCCGGCTCCTCTCCGAGCAGGCCTGATTCTAAGAGCAAGCATTACAAAATACAATTGTTTCCAATTTCCGGGGTCGACTTTGATTGCCGTAGTACTTCTCGCCTATTTCGCCATCGCCGTTGTGATCGCTGCAATGCTGCTATTGCCGGCGGCACGCGCCTCTTTATTAGGCGCCGCGCTCGCCATTCATGGCCGCGTGATGCGTCGGGCATCGCAAGGCGCATCACGTGCTCGAAGCCAATTAGCACGTTCGGCAAAAATTTCGCAATCGACTGCAGTCGATATGCAAAAGTTACTGGCGAAGCGGCGCTTGCTGATTTTTACCACCACAGGTATTCTTGCGACGCCGCCATTGGTGGCATTGGCTTTACGCGGCCGGCAATTATTCCAATTCGATGACACTGCACGAGTACCGGATGAGAAAATTGCCGCGTTATTGAATGGCGAACAGCTTGTGCCCCCGCCGCCGCTGCCGCCAGAAGTATTTGCAACGCAGGAAGTGGAGCAGATTCGGCCTGCGCTGAAAGACGCGAGCCGCGACTGGAATTTGCTCGACGCCGATTTCAGAACGCGTTTATTGCTCGTCTACAAAATCATGCACGAGCAGTACGGGTATGAAATGGCATTGCTGGAAGGTTATCGCAGTCCGGAGCGGCAAAACCGCCTGGCGCAAATGGGGGGTAACGTCACGAATGCCGCAGCATTTCAGAGCTATCACCAATACGGTCTTGCCGCGGACAATGCTTTTTTGCGCGACGGCAAGCTCGTCATTTCAGAAAAAGATCCCTGGGCCATGCGAGGCTATCAGTTATATGGGCAGACGGCCGAACAGGTCGGCCTGACGTGGGGTGGCCGTTGGAAAATGATGGATCTCGGGCACGTTGAATATCACAAACCCGGCTTCGTCCTGGGGCGCGGTCATTAAGGCGAAGCAGGTAATAAAGAGGTTGCAATGGGGCGTTCAATCAATTTTTCCGGCGAAAATCGGCAATGCCGAATGCATAACGGTATTCGTCCAGGCGCCATCGGCGGAACACTCCATGGCGGATTTAACAATCCGGCCATATTCATTTTCGTCTGAATATGCTTTCGTTTTGTTTCAAACGCGGCGCGGGCAGACTTTGCCCGCGCTCGCGTCATGTTGTTTGCCACACCCGCGCCACAACACACATCACCAAGACCTGAACGGCTTATGCGACGCATTCTTAACGTGTTGACCCACACACGCACGCTCTCGATCATCGGCTTGCTAGCGCTCGCTGCTGTTTTATTCATCGGCGCCGACACCTTGCAGATCGACCTGATGTGGCCCGCAATTGTCCTCGGCGCGGTGATCGCGCTGTGGCTGCTGGTCTGGGTGGTGCGGCGCCTGCGCGCGCGGCGCGCGAATGACAAGCTCGGTGAAATGCTCGAGCAGCAGGCAGAGAAGCAGACCGAAACCGGCCCCGCGCCCACGCCCGCGCGCCAGGCCGAACTCGACGTACTGCGCACGCGCCTCGTGGATGCGGTGAAAACGATCAAGACCTCGAAGATCGGTCAGATGTCCGGCGGCTCGGCGCTGTATGAATTGCCCTGGTACATCGTGATCGGCAACCCGGCTGCGGGCAAAAGCAGCGCCGTGCTGAATTCGGGCCTGCAGTTTCCTTTCGCCGACAAGAACAACGCGGTGATTCACGGCATTGGCGGCACACGGAATTGCGACTGGTTCTTCACGACCGAAGGCATTCTGCTCGACACCGCCGGCCGCTATTCCGTACACGAAGAAGACCGCACCGAATGGCTCGGCTTTCTTGGCCTGCTCAAGCGTTTCCGGCCGAAGGCGCCGATCAACGGCATCATCGTCACGGCCAGCATTGCCGAATTGACCAGCAGCAAGCCCGAGTTCGCGATCAATCTCGCGAAGAATCTACGCCAGCGCGTGCAGGAATTGACCGAGAAGCTCGAAGTCTTCGCGCCGGTGTATGTGATGTTCACCAAGGCCGACCTGATCACGGGCTTCACCGAATTTTTCAGCGGCAGCGACCGCCATGAATACGACCGTGTGTGGGGCGCCACCCTGCCCTACGAGCCGGACGAAAAACGCGACGTGGTCGGCCTGTTCGACGAGCATTTTGAAGAGCTCTATGACGGCCTGAAAGAAATCAGCGTCGCGCAGATGTCGATCAACCGCGGCAACAAGCTTTCGCCGGGTCAGTTGAGCTTCCCGCTCGAATTCTCGACGATCAAGCCCGCCTTGCGCGCGTTCCTCGCCACGCTGTTCGAAACCAACCCGTTCCAGCACAAGCCGATTTTCCGCGGCTTCTACTTCACGAGCGCGTTGCAGGAAGGCGAAACCAACAGCGCCGCCGCCACCCGCATCGCCAACCGTTTCGGCCTCTCCGCGGAGAGCCTGCCTAAGCCGCACAGTGCATTCTCGAAGAACGGCTTCTTCCTGCGCGATCTGTTCTCCAAGGTGATTTTCGCCGACCGGCAGACCGTCAAGCAGTTCGCGAGTCCGGCCAAGACGCGCATGCGCTATGCCACGTTCTTCGGCTTTGTCGCGGTGCTGGCGCTGGCGCTCGGCGGCTGGACGTGGTCGACGATCGGCAATCAGCAGCTCGCCGACAACGTCAAGGCCGACCTCGATAACGTGGTGCGCCTGCAGCAGAACCGCAACGACCTGCAATCGCGCTTGCAGGCCATGGACATTCTGGAAGACCGCATCGACCAGCTCGAGCAGTTCCGCCGCGACAAGCCGTTGGCGGTGTCGCTCGGGCTGTATCAGGGCGACCGTCTCGAACAGCACTTGCTGACCGAGTACTACAACGGCGTACGTCAGATCCTGCTCGACCCTGTCTCGCAGAATCTCGCGTCGTTCCTGAAAGACGTCAACGCGCATCCCGACCAGCTCGCTCCGCTGAACCGCACGCCGGACGCCGCGGCGATTCCGGTGTCCGCGCATACGGCAATGGCGGCGAACAGCCAGGGCGGCTTGTATAGCGACGCATCGCCGACCAACGTCGAAGACGCGTACAACGCGCTCAAGACCTACCTGATGCTGAGCGACAAGCGTCACGTGGAAACCGCTCACCTGACCGACCAGGTGGCCCGCTTCTGGCGCGGCTGGCTCGAGACGAATCGCGGCAACATGCCTCGCGACGAGATGATCCGCAGCGCCGAGCGCATGATCACCTTCTATCTGTCGCGCGTATCCGACAACGACTGGCCGATGATCGACCAGAACCTCGGCCTCGTCGACCAGACCCGTGAAAATCTGCGCCGCGTGGTGCGCGGCATGCCGGCCCGTCAGCGCGTCTACGAAGAAATCAAGGCGCGTGCGTCGACCCGTTTCGCGCCGATGACGATCGCGCGCATTGTCGGCGACAGCAATACGGCGCTGGTGGCCGGCAGCTACGCGATCCCCGGCACCTTCACGCGTGAAGCGTGGTTCCAGTACGTGCAGCCGGCGATCCGCGATGCCGCCACCAAGGAATTGCAGGCCAAGGACTGGGTGCTCAACACCTCCGCGCACGACGACCTGACGCTGGAAGGCAGCCCCGAGCAGATCCAGAAGGCGCTCGTCGCGATGTACAAGACGGAGTACGCGATGCACTGGCAGAAGTTCATGCAAGGCATTGCCGTGCAGAACTTCGGCAGTTTCAGCCAGGCCGTGGATGCGATGAACCGTCTGGGCGATCCGCAGGATTCGCCGATCCGCAAGATCCTCGAAACCGCGTACGACCAGACTTCGTGGGACAACCCGTCCCTCTTCAACGCAAACCTGAAACGCGCGCAAACCGGCGTGACCAGCTGGTTCAAGAACTGGTTCTCGCGTGCGCCGACCGGCCAGTTGAACGCCAACATCGACATCAACGGCAATCCGGTCGAAGTGCCGATGGGGCCTATCGGCCAGGAGTTCTCGGCGCTGGGCCGCATCGTCGTCTCCGGCGACAACGGCTCGATGCTGAAGGGCTACATGGACACGCTCTCAAAGGTTCGTACACGCTTTAACGTGATCAAGAACCAGGGCGATCCGGGACCGGGCGCGCGTCAGCTGATGCAGCAGACGCTCGACGGCAGCGGCTCCGAGCTGGCCGATTCGCTGAAGTACGTCGACGAGCAGATGCTGACGGGCCTCACCGATTCGCAACGCAAGGCACTGCGTCCGCTGCTGGTGCGTCCGCTGATGGCGGCGTATGCCGTGGTGATCCAGCCGGCCAGCGTCGAAGTCAACAAGGTGTGGAACGCGCAGGTCTATCAGACCTTCCAGAGCTCGCTCGCCAACAAGTATCCGTTTGCCAGCGACGCGAAGGTCGAAGCCGGCGCCGGCGAAATCGCCCAGGTGTTCGGGCCGGATGGCGCGATCGCCAAGTTCGTCGGCACCACGCTCGGGCCGCTCGCGGTGCGCCGCGGCGACACGCTGACCTCGCGCACGTGGGGCGATATGGGTCTCGCGCTGACGCCTGACTTCACCAGCGGCTTCGCGCGCTGGGTGGCGCCGCTTGCCGGCGGCGCGGCAAGCTCGTCGGGTCAAAGCTCGGCCGAACCGCAGACCGTGTTCCAGATCCTGCCGCAGCCTAGCAGCGGCACCACGGAATACACGCTCGCGATCGACGGCCAGCAGATGCGTTACCGCAATACGCCGCCGCAGTGGACCAACTTCGTGTGGCCGAATCCGTCGGGCTCGCCGGGCGCGACGCTCAGTGCCACGACCTTCGATGGCCGCACGCTGCAACTGGTCAACGAACCGGGCCGCTACGGTCTGGAGAAGCTGATCAATTCGGCACAACGCAAGCGCCGTCCGGATGGCACGTTCGATCTGTCGTGGACCCAAGGCAATATCACCGTGGCGGTCAGCATGCGCATCATCAGCACCTCGCAAGCCTCGGGCGGCGGCAGCAGCGACGCGCCGCAACAGCAAAGCCTGCGCGGTTTGCGGCTGCCGTCCTCGGTGGCGGACGTGAGCGCGGCGGCGAATTCGGTCAACGCGACGGCCGCGGGCGGCCCGGTACCAACAGGAACGACGGCCGCCGCGCCGGCATCACCAGTGGCACGGCCGGCGACGGCCGCCGCCGCGGTTTCGAACACAGGGGGTGCGCAATGACGCAAACCGTGCAGGCGCAAATCGCCTACTTCGGCAAAATCCCGTCGCGTGGCGACTTCGTCAAAAGCGCGCATAACCCGCAGTTGCTGGCCACGCTCGACCGCTGGATCGCCGAGGCCATGGAATTGCTCACCGACGATCCGCGCTGGAAAATCGTCTACGAGAACGCCAAGCCGATGCATTTCGCGTTCCTCGGTTCACGCAGCAAGCTGGCCATTGCCGGGCATATGGTGGCCAGCCAGGATCAATCGTCGCGGCGCTTTCCGTTTCTTGCCGCGACCGCGCTGGAAGTCGAAAAACCGCTGACGTTTCTGGCCCACAGTCCGCTGGCCTTCGCGCGCCTGTGGTCACGCATCGCCTCGCAGATGAAGCCGCTGCTCGGCGTGAGCGAGCCAGCCGGCGCGCTGCAGGCGCTCGGCGAAACGCAAGTGCCGATCGAAATCGGCGGCGGCCCAGGCAATCCGCACGACGGCACCTTCAACGATTTCGTCGAGCACCAGACACTCTCCGGCCTCGAACAGATGCTGCTGGCGAGCGGCCATCCGGTGCGCCTGCGCGGCGCTATGCTGGCGCTCGGTTCGCTGCTGCGTCCTGTGATGCAAAGCGGTTCATCGCATCTCGAACGCGGGCTGACGCTGCCGCTGCCGAACGATCCGTTCTATCGCTCGCTCGTCGCGGCATTCTGGCTCGAACTGATCGCGCCATTCGTCTCACAGGCCGATTTCGAGCTGGCGATTTTTATCGGCACGATTGCCGAACGCGAACGACTCATCATCGGCTTTAACGGCGCCTCGGCCAAAACGCTGCATAGCGTGGTCGATCCGCAGGCGTACGCGGCGCATAACATCGATATCGACGATCCCGAGTGGATCGACGAACACGCACAAAACGATCATGGCATCAGCAAGCTCGTCAGCTATCTCGACCAACCGCAACTGTCGTTGCGTGTCAGCATCGACACGTTCCGCGAAGCATTCACGGGAGCGTGACACGATGCTGAGCCAACCTATGCGCATTGCGTCACTTGTGGCGGGCCTTCTGATCAGTGCGTTTGCCCATGCCGACAACGACGGCCCGGCACGCGTCACACCGGTCGACAATAGCGGCATTGCGATTCGCACGACGGTTTTGCCCGCGCCTGCGTCCGCGCAACCGGGCAATGCCGGTCCGGCGGTCAATACAGCCGGACTCGCCAGCGGCACCACGGGCGCCGGTACCGGTGCGATCAGCGCGTCGCCGCCGCCCGCCAATGCAACGCCGGGCCAGGTCGTGGTCGGCGGCAAAGTGCCGGATGAAGCGACCAAGGCCGCGGTGCTCGCACGGCTGCGCGACACCTACGGCGCGGCCAACGTGGTCGATCAGATCGAAGTCGCCGACGTCGCAACGCCGCCGAACTGGTCCGCCAACGTGCAAAAACTGATCGGCCCGCAGTTGAAGCAGATCAGCAAAGGTCAGTTGAAAATCGACGGCACGCAGATCGACGTAAAAGGCGAAGTCCGCAACGAATCGCAGCGCCAGCAGCTCGCGAGCGATATGGCGAATGCACTGAATCCGACCTACACGATCAAGAACGGCTTGCGGGTGAGCGCGTCGGAACAGGGCCTGCTCGATCAGACCCTGGCGAATCGCACGATCGAGTTCGAGACGGGCAGCGCGACGCTTACGCCGCAAGGCCGCGCGATTCTCGATCAGATGGCCGCGGTCCTCTCGAAGATGCAGACAAGGACGGTGGCGATCATCGGCCATACCGACAACTCGGGCAATCGCACCTCGAATATCGCCCTGAGCCAGGCGCGCGCGGATGCGGTGAAGGGTTATCTGGTCGCCAAGGGCATCCCGCCCGAACAGATGACGACCACAGGGGTCGGTCCGGATCAGCCGATTGCGACCAACGATACGAACGACGGACGCGCGCGTAACCGGCGCATCGAGTTCCGCGCGGGATCCTGAGTTGCCGCGCTTGAGTTTGAGCTTGAGCGTGTGATCAAAAAAAGCCTGGCATCGAAAATCGATGCCAGGCTTTTTTACTTGCGCGATAGATGTTCTAGCTGTTTTCCTCGGGCTTCACGCCCAGCAGTTCGCGAATATGCGCGAGCGAACCATCGTCCTTCACGACCGATGAAAGCCACTGATGCAATGGCATATCCGCGCATTCTGCCGCTTTGTCGGCGAAGTAAGCAGCCGGATTATGCGGCTCGGTGCTGCGAAAAAATCTGGCCACTGCGCGCAACTGCGCGACGGCTTGCGCGCGGCTCTGGATGCCAGCAATCGAACTGGTCTGGACGGTCGGGCTGATCGGGCTGGTCGTCAACACGGGTTCCTCGCGTTGCGGTGAAGTCTTGAAGGTAGGCTCGGCGCGCTCGTGTTCTTCCGGCTTCGGCGCTTTCGCCGCCGGCGCATCAGCGCTGACACCCAGTTCGCGGGCGAAGCGTTCCGCCAGCCGGTAGACGCTCTCATACGCATCTTTCGCCTGCCGGAAACTCGGTGCCGAATCGGCCGCGCGTTGGTCCAGTTCGTGTTCGAGCGCGAGCATCGCCGCTTCGAATGCTTTCAGGTCGGCCAGCAACGTCGAATAGAACGCGACCGGGGTGGCGCGCTTCGATGCTTCGATCTGCTCAATGGAAGGTTTGCCGCGCGCGATATCGTCGGCGTGATCCGGATCGCGCTTGACCGCTTGCGCGACATGCGTGGCGACGTCCCAGTCGATCGTGCTGTACGACCTGCCTTGCGACGACGTGAGCGGCGTGGCCCGCAGCAGATCGCCGGTGCGTCCGACCAGCCACGCGACGTTGCCGAGCCGGTACTCGGTATCGTCGCCCTCGGGCAGCGGATGAACGTGATCCCAGTACTTTTCGCACAGCCCCGTGAGCAGCGCATAACCTTGCGTGAGACCGGTTACGCCTTCTTCGATGGCAAGCGCCTCGGTGAGCCAGACCGCGAGACGCAAATCCTTCGTCTGCGTCTGCAGCAGGCTGCTCGAGCGTTCGACCACGAACGGCCAGTCGGCTTCCTTGATATCCGTGACCCACTCGCCCTGATCCAGCGACGGGTCTTCAAAACGGCGCGCGTGCTGGATCGCGTCAAAATCCGCGGAAAACAGCAGGTCTTCGCCGCACGGCGAGGTTTCGCTGATCGGCGCCAGCAGCGTGTTCAGATTAGTCGGCATGACAGAAAGCAATAAGGTTCCGGTACGGCATTAAAACAGATCGTGAAGCAACTGGGGCATGCCTCTTCACACAACGTTGTATTCGAACTCGCCCGCTTCGCTCGCGCGCACCGTGATGCGTTCGATCTCGGTACCATTGGCAATGCGCTCGAGCACCTGCTGCGCAACTTCGGGCAGGAGCGTGCCGTTCAGAATGTGGTCGACATTGCGCGCACCGGAATCCACTTCGGTGCAACGCGCCAGCACAGCGTCGACGAGCGATTCGTCCCACTCGAACACCGCCTTGTGATTCGATTCGATGCGGCGGCGAATCCGCTCCAGCTTCAAGTCGATGATTTCGGCGAGCACGTCGTCGGTGATCGGGTAGTACGGCACTACTTTCATGCGCCCGAGGAACGCTGGTTTGAACGCCTTGTACAACTGTGGCCGCAGCGTCTCCGCGAGTTCATCCGCATCCGGCAGCTCTTCCGCGCTCTTGTTCAGGCATGCCTGCATCACCGCCTGCGAGCCGACGTTCGAGGTCAGAATGATCAGCGTGTTGCGGAAATCGATCTCGCGCCCTTCCGCGTCGTCCATCGTGCCCTTGTCGAACACCTGGAAGAACATTTCCAGCACGTCGGGGTGTGCCTTTTCCACCTCGTCGAGCAGCACCACCGAATACGGATTGCGACGCACGGCTTCGGTCAGCACCCCGCCTTCGCCGTAACCGACGTAGCCCGGCGGCGAACCCTTCAGGCCCGACACGCTGTGCGCTTCCTGGTACTCGCTCATGTTGATCGTGACCATCTTGCGTTCGCCGCCGTACAGCACGTCGGCGAGCGCCAGCGCGGTTTCGGTCTTGCCGACGCCCGACGGCCCGACGAACATGAACACGCCGCGCGGCTTGTTCGGGTCCTCGAGATTCGCGCTGGCGGTACGCACGCGTTGCGCGATCGCATCGAGTGCGTGGTCCTGTCCGATCACGCGGGCGGCCAGTAACGGCTGCAGATTCAGCACGGTCTGGATTTCGTCCTTGATCATGCGACCGAGTGGAATGCCGGTCCATGAAGCGACGATTTCGGCAACCACGTGGCCGTCGACCTGCAACGGGACCATCGGCTGGCCGCCCTGCAAGGCGTGCAACTCCGCCACACGCGTGGCCAGCGTGTCGCGTGCCTGCTGCGCCTTGTCGGCTTGCGCGGCATCCGCGCTGCCCACGCGCGCGGCGTCGATTTCAGCGCGCAGGCCGACGATCTCCGTGACGAGCGCGCGCTCCTTGTCGTAGCGCGCTTCATCTTCCGCGAGGTCTTTCACATCTTCTTCACGCAAGTCGCGCAGCGCCGCGAGCCGTTCGTCGTGCAGCGCGCCGCTCGCCACTTCGCGCTCCAATGCGGCAATTTCGGCGTCGATACGCTCGAGTCGCTTCCTGGTGTCGTCGATCGCGGCGGGGGTCGAGCTATGCGCGAGCGCGACTTTCGCGCAAGCGGTGTCGAGCACGCTGATCGCCTTGTCCGGCAGTTGACGGCCGCTGATATAACGATGCGACAGACGGACCGCCTCAGTGATCGCGTCGTCCAGCACCCGGACGTTGAAATGCTTTTCCATCAACGCTGCCATGCCGCGCAACATTGCCGCGGCGAGCGTCTCGCTCGGCTCTTCGATCTTCACGACCTGGAAACGCCGTGCCAGCGCCGCATCTTTCTCGAAGTACTTTTTGTATTCGCTCCACGTGGTCGCCGCGATGGTGCGCAATTCGCCGCGCGCCAACGCCGGCTTCAGCAGATTCGCCGCGTCGTTCTGGCCGGCCTGGCCACCGGCGCCGATGATCGTATGCGCCTCGTCGATAAACAGAATGATCGGATGCGGGCTCTTCTTCACCTCGTCGATCACGTTTTTCAGGCGATTCTCGAACTCGCCCTTGACGCTCGCGCCGGCTTGCAGCAGCCCCATGTCGAGTACATGTAGCGCGACGCCCTTCAGCGGCGCGGGCACGTCGTCGGCCGCAATGCGCAACGCGAGGCCTTCGACCACCGCCGTTTTACCGACCCCCGCCTCGCCCGTCATGATCGGATTGTTCTGCCGGCGGCGCATCAGAATGTCGATCGTCTGGCGGATCTCGCCTTCGCGGCCTATCACCGGATCGATCTTGCCTTCACGCGCACGCTGCGTGAGATTGCTGGTGTAGGTATCGAGCGCGGGCGTTTTCGAGGGCGCGCCGGGTGCCGAGTCGGCAGCGGCTGCATCGCTCGCGCCTTCAGCTTCGTTCTCCGCGTCGTTACTCCGCTCGACTTCTCGCGACCCTGCGGTCAATTCGTCGAACTTATGCTTCAGATCCGTCACCCTCACCTCACGCAGCAGTGGCGACATACGCTCGGCAAACTGGGCGAGATCCGGCGCCGTCAACAACGCGAGCAGCAGATGCCCGGAGCGAATCCGGCCAATCCGCGAATCGAGCGACGCGATCAGCCATGCCTGCTCGAGCAAATCGATCAGGTGCTTCGAGAACACCGGCGTACGCGTATTGCCGGTCTTCAGGCGCTGCAATTCGCGCTCGACATCCGCGCGCAACGCATGCGCATCGACCCTGCTTGCGCGCAGCACCAGCGTGACGTCGCTCGCCGGTTCTTCCAGCAGCGCGAGCAACAGATGCTCGAGGTCGACCTCATAGTGACCGCGCGCGAGACAGTTGTTGGCCGCTAGCAAAGCCGCCTGACGGCAGGTCGGATTCAGTTTGGCGATCAGGGTATTGAGGGACGTGCTCATGTCGTGCGATCCGGGTCCTGGTTCTATCGTTATGGTCAGTGAATCACGTGCAATTCGTAGCGGGCATCAGCGCGATCATGGTCGGCTTCTCTCGTGCACAGAAATGCGTCCCAGCCGAGGCGTGCGCCGCCGCTCAGCGTGCTTGGCCCCACTTCCTTGCGGCGCAGCACCAGCGAGACCTCATATTCGAGTGTCACGCCGGCAAGCAGCGTCAGCATGCGTTCGAGCGCCACAGCACGGTCGGCGCCCGGTAAAAACGCTTCATAGTCAGCCTTGTCGAGCGGTCCGATCACGAGCCGCGCACGCATGTCGCGCTGCCAGACCCGCTCGCCCGCCAGCGCCGTGGCGCCGAGCGTGGCATTGACGCCGCCGAGCACGGTCAGTTGATCGCGCGGCACGTCGTACCATTTGCCGACGAACTGTTCGACGCGCACCCGCACCTTGAAGTATTCGGAGAGCGTGCGTTGCAGATAGGCCGCGGAAACCGGCCGGTGCCGCGCGGCCAATGCGTAGCCGGCAATCGCTTCGTCGAACAGCGCGCCGTCGCCGCTTTGCAGACTGTTGCGCGTGTCGTCGTCGGCAACGCCTGCCAGCGCGAGCAATAGCGGCAGATAGCGTTCGTCGCGATCCAGTTCGTAATGGAACGGCAGCCGGTACTTCTTCCACGCTGCGTAGAAAAGCGCTGTCGCGCGATTCGAAAACACGTCGAAGAATTCGCGTGCCGCGCGGTCGCGCTTGATCTGCTCACGCGCAATGATCTGCTCGGTGTAATGCAGCGGTAACGCGCCCTGCCCGCCGAGCAAACCGAAAAACGCCGGTGTGATATCGACCTTGTGCAGCGAACCGGCTGCGAGCGCGGCGGTGCGGTGCGGCTTCTCTTTCAGCGCCGCGCCTTCGTCGTCGTAAGACTGCGCGCTGTGAATTTCGCTAGGCGGAAACGACATCGACAGCGAATTGCGAAACGCAAGCCGCTGCGCGACGATTTCGCCGGGACGCCCGTTACTCGAGGGTGCCTGCTGCGCGAACCACTTCTCGAGAATCCGCACCGCCTGAAAAAATTCGAAGCGATGCGGTTCGTCGAGAAGTTGCTCGACTACGCCAGGATCGATTCGCCGCTGCGCGGTTTGCATCGCAAAATCTCCTCGCCAGTGCGCTTCGACACGACGACCAGTTGCACAAAGCTGTTCAGATGCACGTACAGCCCGAAAAACGTATCGATCACACGCACGAACGACGCGAGACTCGTGCCGACGAAATGCTCCTCGTCGATCGTCAAACGAATCTCGATACCGCGCACGAAAGTCGCGAACGGCTTGCCCGGCAGCCATTGCACCGCGGCGCGCTGCTCGATGCCCACGAGGCCGTCGATATGCCGTGCCGACACTGCCGTGCGCCGCAAGTCGTAAAGCACCAGCATTTCCTTGAGTGCCGACAGGCCGCTGCTGGCGAGCGACACATGATTCAACGCCAGATGCGAAATCAGCCGCCAGTGTGAAGCGCGCCCACGCTCGAAACGCACGCTGGGCGTCGGCCGTCGCAGCATGGTGATGCTGCCGGTCAGCGAGCCGCCCTCCAGAAACAGATCGCCGCCTTCGAGGCCTACCGCGAGGCCGGCGGGCAGGTCCCGATTGGTACACGTCAGATCGAGACTCAGCGTATCGGTTTGCGGCGCGGCCGGCTCGAAATCGATATCGACAATCGATATCTCGGTCTCGTAACCGGGGCTTTTCTGCGCAACCCAATCGTTGCGCCGCGCGAACCAGTAGTGCCCCGCACGTGCCGCTTCGCCGTGATGCAGCGAATAAAACGGGCGGAACTCGATCACCGATTCTTCGTGCGCCTGCTGCCGGACGAGTTTCACCGAGTCGATCGAATAAACCTCGTATGCGAATGCGCGGCGCGCTTCGGCGATCACCGGATACGAAACCGCCTGATGGCTGATCCGGATCGGCTCGCCGTGCTGCTCGAACAGATTCACGACCGGCGTGCAGAACAGACGGAAATGATGCGCGGACAACGAATCCAGCAGGCGCGCGATGTGCGAATCGCTACGCACTTCCTTGAGCACGACGTGCAAGGTCAGACGCTGGCAGCGTCCGCTCGCGCGCGTCATTGCCGTCAGATCGAAATCCGCGAAATTGAATTTTTCCGGGAACGCGAAGTATTCGGTCAGCAAGCGGTACGCCGGATGCGATTTGGCCGGATAGTCGATCAGCGCATCGTCTTCGTCGAACCCGGCTTGTACGGCCGCGGGCTCACGCAGTTGCTTCCACACGCCGCGGCGGTCGGCTTCGACATAAGTCGCCATCGCGTTGACGAACAGGCAGTCCGCCAGCGCCGCGATAAACGATTGCTCGCCGTGCAGGTGCGCGCGCAACGTACCGACCTTCAGTGCGGAAAGATCGAGTTGCGCGGCGGTCGATTCGAACGTGATCGACACGATCGCCGTGGCGTTGCCGGGCAGAACGGTTGCGCTCGGCGCCATCGCGACCGACGTGTACTTCGCCTCCGAAATACGGATCGGCGCCAGCGTCACATCGTAAGCGGTTCGGAAACGGCATTGCACGCCGCGAATCGGGCGCGACTTGAGTTCGGTGCCGCGCTCGACCAGAACCGGCTCGGTCAGATGACTGAGCGCGGCCGACGTGCCCAGTTGGGCGATGGAGCACGACGGGAATGGCCGCAAGTAGTGCGGATACAGCACTTCCAGCAGCGCTTCGGTGAATTCGGGGTAATCGTCGTCGAGCTTTTTGTTGATGCGCGCGCCCAATAGCGCGAACGATTCGATCATCCGCTCGACGTGCGGATCTTCGCAGTGCTCGCCGGACATCGCCAGGCGCGCCGCGATTTTCGGGTAGCGTTCAGCGAAATCGCGTGAATAGCGCCGCAGAAATGATAATTCGCGCTCGTAATACGGCAGCAACTCTTCCATCGATCTATCCCCGGACCTGAACCCTCTCCGCTTGATTCATCGCCACCGTTGCGCGTAAGCGGTGGCAAAAGCGGTACTCAAGATACTAAAACGCAGATGCTGCAACCCAGCCACCAGAATCGGGACTAAAGCTTCGCGCGTGCGCGCGTCACCGAGTATTGCAGCGTGGATGGCTGCAGCATTGCATCGAAACTCACCGGTTCTTCCGCCGGATGCACGACCAGCAACGCCTGAATCGCAAAGTTCAGCGCATTGGTGGACTGTTCGTTCAATTCGAGCGTAACCGCTACTTGCTGCAAGCGTGGCTCATGCCGTGCGATTGCCTGTTGAATCGACTTGCAGATAAACGTACGGTCGTAGTGACTCGCGAGGCTTAAGCCCGCGAAATCGTTCAGGCCGTACGTCAACAGCGAGCGCTGACACTCCGGCAGCGTCGCCAGCTCGTGTTCGGTCAGGGCTATCCGGGTGTTCAGGATCGCCTCGACGTCGCGCGCGACGGTGGCCTTCAGTTCGTCCAACGACAATTGCCGCATTGCCGGGGAAGCCGGCAGATGCGGTTCGTCGTCGAACAGCTTGTCGAGAAAGCTGGGTTCGAAGCGTTTCATCAGCGTCCGGAAAACCGGTTAGACGCGAAGTGCATACGGCGTGCGCCAGCCTTTGCAAGCCGCACGCCGCGTGCACCCCGGCATTAAACCGCGTACGTCTTGTCGTTCTTCGTCAGGCTCCACGCGCCTTGCGCGTTGCCGCCCTGGTTGCCGCCGATCTTCTGCTGCGTGTACTTCCACTGCACTGCGGCGTACTTCAGCGAGAACTGTTCGGTCGGCAGGCCTTCGCCCACCACGCTCGGCGTAACGCTCGAGATGATCACGTACTTGAGTTTCACTTCCAGGTACTTGATGCGGTTGCCTTCGCCGTCCGAACGCATGAAGTCGATCGTCACCTCGTCGAACGTCGTGCCGCCCGATGCGTGTTGATAGATCAGCGGGCTGACCACGTCGATATCTTTCGTGAACTGCATGTCGGCGTGCTCGCAACGCTCGGACGTGTGACCGCCCGCCGTCGAAGCCGTTGCCGAACGCGGTTGCGTAATCGAGTGGCTCCATGAATCGATTTCGATCCAGCCAGCATGATCCTTATCGGCAGACTCGCCTTTGATCGCCGGATTGCCGAATTTTAAATAGATGTCCTTCATAACTCATCGACTCCCCAAAGAGGTGGTTTTAACAGCTAACCCGTGCGGCCCGCACGGGTTCTCTGACTTCGTTTATGAATTTGCCGGTTTCGGCAGGTCAGCAACAAGCCGCAACGAGATCGACAACTCGTCTAGCTGGAAGTGCGGCCGCAGGAAAGCGACCGAACGATACGAGCCAGGCTTGCCCGGAATTTCCGAGACCTGGATCGATGCCTCGCGCAGCGGGAACTGCGCTTTCTGCTCCTGGGTCGCGTTGTCGTCCAGCAGCACGTACTGCGAGATCCAACGATTCAGGAAAACTTCGACGTTCTGTGCCGATGCGAAGCTGCCGATCTTGTCGCGCATCATCGCCTTCAGGTAGTGCGCCACGCGCGATACCGAGAAGATGTACTGCAACTGCGCGGACAGCACGGCGTTCGCATTCGCGCTATCGGTGCTGTATTTCTTGGGTTTTTGCACCGATTGCGCGGCGAAAAACGCGGCGTAATCCGAGTTCTTGCAGTGCACGAGGGGAATGAAACCGAGGTCGCTCAGTTCCTTTTCACGGCGATCGGTAATCGCGATTTCCGTCGGGCATTTCAGCGCGACTTCGCCGTCGTCGGTCTTGAACGTGTGGGTGGGCAGGTCTTCTACCAGACCGCCGCCTTCCACGCCGCGGATCGCCGCGCACCAGCCGAAGTCGTCGAAGGCGGCAGTCAGGCGGGCCGCAAATGCCCACGCTGCGTTACACCACAGGTATTTGCTGTGATCCGTGCCGTCCACGTCTTCAACGAAGTTGAAACCTTCCGCGGTGGCGCCGTCTTTCGGATTGAAAGGCAGGCGACCGAGAAAACGCGGCAAGGTCAAACCGACATAACGCGAGTCTTCGGAATCGCGGAACGACTTCCACTTCGCGTATTCGACGGTGTCGAACACCTTGCCGAGATCGCGCGGCTTGCCGAGGTCGGCGAACGTTTCGAGGCCCATCAGTTCAGGCGACGCGGAAGCGATGAAAGGGGCATGCGCCGCAGCCGCGACATGCGCCATCTGTTCGATGAAATACACGTCTTCAGGCTGACGCGTCACCTCGAAGTCGCCGATGATCGTGCCGAACGGCGCACCACCGAACGTACCGAACTCTTCCTCATAAACCTTCTTGAAGAGCGCGCTCTGATCGAATTCAATCGCGTTCTTGAAGTCGCGCACGAGATCGCGCTTCGGCGCGTGCAGCGCCTTGATCTTGACTGTCGAGCCGGTATTGCTTTCCTTGCACAGATAGTCCAGACCGCGCCACGTGCTTTCCATGCGCTGAAATTCCGGCGCATGCATCACCGCGCTCAATTGCGCGGAAATCAGGCGGTCGAGTTCCGCGACGCGCGCGTCGATCGTGGCCGACAGGTTGTCGGACACCACCACCGTGCCGTCGAGCACCTGGTGCACGAGTTCGCCGATCAGGTCTTTTGCGCGCGCGTGTTCGGACTCGGACTTGGCCACGCGGCTTTTCTCGACGATCTCGTCGAGCAGCGTGGATTCCGTGCCGCTCTGCGCGGCGGCGAGTTGGGCTGCTGCCGTTTGCTGATTCATCTCACACCCCGTGCGTACTTATTCGCCCTGCTTGTCGTGGTCCGGCGCGCCGGCGTGCTGGTCCGCTGCGTTGTCCTGGTCTTTCGCCAGCGTTTGCAACTGCTGCGTGTTGTTGAGCACTTCGCTCAGCAGGTCTTCGAGTTTGTCGTTGCCGGCCAGCTTGTTGCGCAGATCGGCCAGCTTCGAACGCGCTTCGAGCAGACGGCGCAACGGCTCGATCTGCGCGACCACCTCATCCGGGTTGAAATCGGCCATCGACTTGAACCGCAGGTCGACAGCAAATTTGCCACCCGCTTCGCTCAGGCGGTTTTCCACCTGAAATGCGGCACGCGGCTCGATCGCCTTCATCACGTCGTCAAAATTGTCGCGGTCGATGTTGACGAACTTGCGATCGCGCAGCTTCGGCTGCTCGACTTCGGACTGTCCGGCCAGATCGGCAACCACACCGACGACGAACGGCAGTTCTTTCACCTCGATCGCATCGCCACGCTCAACTTCATACGTGAGTTGAACGCGCGGCGGCCGCACTTTTTGCAAACGTTTTTGAATACTTTCTTTCTTCGCCATCGTCGGCTCCCGGATGCAGATAGATCAGGCGTGTGGATCAGCGCAGCGCGCTGAACGGATCGGACGCGCCGCCGCTTTGCGCTGCTTTCGCAGGCGCGGCGGGCGCGGCCGGTGCCGGCGCGGCGGGAGCTGCCGCCGTGGCGGCCGGAGCCGCGGCGCCGGGGGTTGCTTCCGGCGTCTCCGTGGTCTTGCCCTTGGCGACGTGGCGAATAATGCGCTTCTTCTTGACGACAGGCTTGTCGTTCGGGTCAGGCGGGAACAACGTGGCTTCGCCGAGCGTGTCGCGCAACTGCTTGGCGAGCGCTTGCGCGTCCGACTTCGCATCACCCGCGAGCGACGCATCCTGACGCAGTTCGCCAAGCGACTGCGTAGCCACGCGCAGGCCGGCGACAGCCAGCACGCTCTTGGCCTGACGATCGGTCTGGTCGCGCTGCAGCGCTTCTTGTGCGGCGACAATCGCCTGGCCGTAATGACCCTGCGTGAACTGGATCTGCGCAATGCGCGACCACGGTTCTTCACGCGTTGGATCGGATTTGGCTAATTGCTGATAAAGCGAGATGGCGCGGTCCTGGTCGCCACCCTTCGCGACGGTGTCCGCGTCCGCGAGTTGCTTATTAAAAGCCTCCGGTGTGGTCGCCACGTTGTTGCCCTGTGTTGCACAACCGGCAATCACGCCGCATGCCAACACTACCCCAGATAGTTTTACTAACAGACGCTGATTCATCGTTTTTCACCGACGTGCGATTTTTTTAATTCAAGGAGAAACCGGGTTTTGCTTTGCTTCAACTGCGCGGGTATAGTACAGGCCAATTTTCGATAATTCAACTTTCGTGTGAAGAAGCATTGCACAAAAAAAATGCATGTGGATGATTTAAACGAAACATGCAGAAATTGTTTCCTGGTGCAATAGTGGACATGAGAGAAGCGGAAAAAATTTCCGTGCGCAACGCATGCGAACGCGTAAGTGCCGGGGCGCAATGCGCTTTGCATAAACCGGCTTTAGCGCAATAGCGTGACTGCAAAATTACCGGATTGATTTCGTTATTGATGTTCTGACGGGGGACGGCGCCGAGCCGGTCGATGTATATGAATTCGCGTCTTGTTCGCCATGCATCGCTATTGATTGCCAGCCTCGCGGCGTGCGCGCTGCTGGGCGGCTGCGCGGCCGCCGTGCCGGCGCTGGGAGCCGCGGCCAACGCGGTTTTGCAGGCGAGCGGCCTCGGCAAACCCGATCTGCCGGACGCCCAGAAACCGCCCCGCAATGTCGGCCTGACCTTATACGCGGCGCAGAATCTGAATGCCGCCAATGACAACCGCCCATTGGCGCTGATCGTGCGGCTTTATGTGTTGAAAGACCCCACCTCATTCCAGCAGGCGCCATTCGACACCTTTACCGATCCGGCCAAGGAAAAGACAACGCTTGGCGGCGATCTGCTGGGCGTGCGAGAAGTAACGTTGATCCCCGGTCAACGTTACACCGTCACCGAAAAAATCTCGCGCGAAGCTCAGGCATTCGGTATCGTCGCGCTATTCCGCGACCCGGCCATGCAGCGTTGGAAATTCGCCTTCGACCCGGCGAAGTCGGAGAAATCCGGCATAATGATTGGCCTGCATAACTGTGCAATGACGGTGACTAACGGCACTGTGATCCCGCCTGAACAGGGATTGCCGGCCCAACCGCTGAATATGCTTTCTTCGGTAAGTTGCGGTTAAAGATGCCGCGCATATACGATTTAACAGTTTTTAGAGAATTAACAATTCGGCGCTCGAATCGGTTATCTCCGGGCGCGCCGCACGCTGAACGCATATAACAGGTTTGACATGAGTTATTCCGCAAAAGTGCTTTGGGGGGAAGGCCTGTTTCTAAGGCCGCAGCATTTTCAGCGTCAGGACGCCTATCACGAGGCGCGCCTGTTCGAGTCGATCCAGGCGATCCAGCCGTACAACTGGGGCGTGCGTTCGGCGCGTTTCGACCGCGACGCGCTCGGCAGCAACGTGCTGCGCGTGAGCGAACTCTCGCTGGTGTTTCCCGACGGGGCGCTCTACTCCGCGCCGCAAGCCGACGACCTGCCGCCGCCAATCGCGCTCGACACGTTGCCCGACGGCATCAACGAGTTCACGTTTTATCTGGCGCTGCATCCGTTGCGAGAAACCGGCGCGAACTATTCGCAAGACAGCAACGCGGGCTTCGTGTCGCGCTACGTCAGCGAGCAGACGCCGGTGGCCGATCATTTCACTGACGCCGCCGAAGCCGACATCACCTTCCTGAAGACCAGCGTCAAACTCATTGCGCATAGCGAGCCGCGCGACCAGTTGCTGTCGGTGCCGCTCGTGCGCGTGCGCCGCACCGCCACGTCCGGTTTTGAAATCGACGACACGTTCGTGCCGCCCTGCCTCGCGATCGACGCGTCGCCGATCCTGCATCAACGGCTGCGTCAACTGATCGACGCGCTGCAGGCCAAGGTCAACGCGCTGTACGGTTTTCACCGCGAGCCGACCAAGAACATCATCGAGTTCCGTTCGGGCGACATCGCTTCGTTCTGGCTGCTGCACACCGCGAGCGCCGCGTTTGCTTCGCTTGCGCATCTGTACCAGCATTCGGCGCTGCATCCGGAACGCCTGTTTCAGGAATTGCTGCGTCTGGCCGGCCAGCTCATGACGTTTTCGAAGGGCTACGCCTTGTCCGACCTGCCGGCTTACCGGCATGACGATCCGGGCCCCGGTTTCGCACGCCTCGACACGATCCTGCGCGATCTGCTCGAAACCGTGATCTCCACGCGTTACTTCGCGATCGCGCTCGAAGAAGTCCGTCCGTCGTTCCATGCGGGCCGCCTCGACTCGGGCAAGATCGACGACAAGACCCAGTTCTATATCGCGGTCTCCGCGGACATGCCGACCGCCGAACTCGTCGAAGCCGTACCGGCCCGCTTCAAGGTCGGCGCGCCGGACGACGTCGACAAGCTGGTGCTCTCGGCCATGCCCGGCGTGCGTCTCGTCTACACGCCGCAAGTGCCGCCCGCGATTCCGGTGCGCCCGGGCGCGTGCTACTTCTCGTGCGAATCGCGCGGCGCATTGTATGACCGTATGTTGCAGGCCCAATCGGCAATGATCTACGCGCCGTCGGGCATCAACGATCTTCAACTCGAACTGATCGCCGTCACATCATGAGCTACGCGCCTTCCCTGTTTGGCGGCAGCACGCCTGCCGCGACGCCCGCCCCCATGACCGAGCCGAGCTATCAGGTCCGCTCGCTGCTCGATCTGCTGTACGACGGCTTCTTCATGCTGTTTCTGTTGAAGAACGGCCGCGAGCCCGGCGACGCACACGAATTCAGCCAGCGTATCCAGCAGTTTCTCGGCGACTTCGAGCGCGGCGCGAAAAAGCTCAATGCGTCGGCGGAAGACGTCTACGCATCCAAGTTTGCGTTCTGCGCGGCCATCGACGAATCAGTGTTGTCGTCGACCTTCAAGATCCGCACTGAATGGGAACGCCGGCCGTTGCAACTGGTGCTGTTCGGCGAGCAACTGGCGGGCGAAAAATTCTTCCAGTATCTGGAGGAATGCCGCGCACAGGGCGCCGCGCGTTTGCAGTCGCTCGAAGTGTTCCACATGTGCCTGCTGCTCGGCTTCCAGGGCAAGTATCTGCTCGAAGGACCGGAGAAGCTCGCCTATCTGACCGCGCGCATCGGCGATGAAATCGCGCATATGAAGGGCAAGCGCGCGCCGTTCGCGCCGCACTGGCCACTGCCGGATCAGGTCGCTCACCGCCTCAAGCGCGAGGTGCCGTTGTGGTCGATCGGCGCGGTGTTCGCACTGGTCGGCCTGCTCGCTTATCTCGGGCTGAACACCTATCTGCGCGACCAGACGTTGCGTACGCTCGCGCCGTATTCGCAGGTGGTCAAGCTCGGACCGCAATCGGCCACGTTGACGATCTCGTTGCCGTAACAAACGTCAACGGATCTTGTGTCCGGGCGCGGCGGCACGTTGTCGTCAACACAGCGCCGCACGGCTCACGGCCCCGCGCAGCGAGTCAGTGGCTAATCATCCACGGTCGGCCGCCAGCGTTGGTCTTGAGGCCGCCTGGCGTCGTCGCGACCGCGGACGCCTTCGACCCGCACCCACATCCCGGCCCATGACGGTGCGTGTATTCGCCCGAACGCTGCGGCGCATGCGCCGCGCGCTCGTTAATCTGGTGCCCGGCACGGGCGGCCGTTGGCATCAATGACAACGCCGGCAGGCTAAGAATGCGTTGCGCCGGCGCGCTGCAAGCGGGACACGCACAGACCGTATCGCGCTCGGCAACACGGCGTATCGCGGCGAAGGGGCCGCAGTTATCGCAGCGGTACTCGTAAGTCGGCATGGTGCTGCCCTCTGAAGATCGGTGGATCGGTATGGGTATTGCCCGGCTGTCAGTCGGCCGCCGCACTCGACGCACTTCACACACTCCACGCATCGATCGAACGGCGGCCCTTGGCAAGCGCGCTCGCGCCTGCTCGACAAGAAACGCGTCAGACCAGATCCGGCGACAGCGGCAAATCCACCCCGGACGTGACATGCCTGACCGGTCCGGCCGAATTCGGCCGGATATCGAAGTCGAAGATCTGCGTGGGCAGCCACAGCGTGGCGCAAGCGTTCGGCACATCGACCACGCCGCTGATATGCCCCTGCACAGGCGCCGTGCCAAGAATCGAATAGGCCTGGGCGCGCGAGTAGCCGAACTTCGTCAGATACTCGATCGCGTTCAGGCAAGCCTGCCGGTATGCGATATGCACATCCAGATAGTGCTGCTTGCCCTGTTCATCGACCGAAATACCCTCGAAAATCAGGTAGTCGTTGTAGTTCGGCGTGATTGGACTCGGCTTGAAGATCGGATTTTTGATGCCGTACTTCGCCATCCCGCCCTTGATCAGCTCGACCCTCATATGCACCCAGCCGGCCATTTCGATCGCGCCGCAGAAGGTGATTTCGCCATCGCCCTGGCTGAAGTGCAGGTCGCCAACCGATAGCCCTGCACCGTCGACATACACCGGGAAGTAAACCTTCGAGCCCCGCGACAGATCCTTGATGTCGCAATTGCCGCCATGCTCACGCGGCGGCACGGTGCGCGCGCCTTCGGCCGCGGCTTTGGCGTGGTCGTCGCCGGCGAGCCGTCCCATGTGCGCCGTTGCCGCGAACGGTGGATTGGCAAGGCCGGGCACGCGTTGCGGGTCTGTAGCGATCAACGCCGCCTCGCGTTCATTCCATGTCGCCAGCATCTTCGGGTCGGGCAGGCACCCGATCAGCCCCGGGTGAATCAGCCCCGCGAAGTTCACGCCGGGAATATGCCGCGAACTGGTGTAGAGACCATGAAAATCCCAGATCGACTTTTGCGCCTGCGGAAAATGATCGGTCAGGAAGCCGCCGCCGTTCTTCTTCGAGAAAAAGCCGTTGAAGCCCCACTGGCTTTCCTGTTTTGCGCCGATATCGAGCAGATCCACCACCAGCAGGTCGCCCGGCTCCGCGCCTTTCACGCCGACCGGTCCCGACAGAAAGTGCACGATCGACAGATCGATATCGCGCACGTCGTCCGCGCTGTCGTTGTTCTTGATGAACCCGCCGGTCCAATCGTAGGTTTCAAGAATGAAATCGTCGCCGGGATTGACCCAGCAGGCCATCGGGATGTCCGGATGCCAGCGGTTGTGGACGTTCTCGTTGTCGTAGGCCGATTGTTTCAGGTCGACCTTGATTAGCGTTTCAGCCATTGCAAACCCTCCTCCAGAAAATGATGGACAGTCGGCTCACACCGACAGGTATTCACGAATCTTCGCGGTGTCGACGGCGCTGCGCGGACTCTCGTGCACGAGCCGGCCGCCTTCGATGACGAACAGGCGATCCGCGACGTCGAGCGCAAAGCTCAGCACCTGCTCCGACACGACGATCGTGATATCGCGCAGCTTGCGGATCTCGTTCAATGCCCGGGCAATGTCCTTGATGATCGACGGCTGAATGCCCTCGGTCGGCTCGTCAAGCAACAGCACCTTGGGCTGCGTGACGAGCGCGCGGGCAATCGCCAATTGCTGCTGCTGGCCGCCGGACAGGTTGCCGCCCTTGCGGGCGCGCATCTCGTAAAGTACCGGGAACAGGGCGTAGATCTCCTCCGGAACCGTCTTGGTCGGTGCATTCTCGAGACCGGTCTGGATGTTCTCCTCGACACTCAGCGTCGCGAAAATCTGGCGACCTTGCGGCACGTAGGCGATGCCTTTGGCGACCCGCCGGAAACTCTCGTCGCGCGACACCTCCTCGCCGTCCACCCGCACCGAGCCTGACTTGAGCGGCAAAATGCCGATCAACGACTTGAACAACGTGGTCTTACCCATGCCGTTGCGTCCCATGATCGCCACGGTTTCGTTATGGGCGGCGTTGAAGCTGATGCCATGCAACGCTTCACTCTGGCCATAGCTGACGAACAGGTCGTCGACATTCAACATGCTGTGCTCCTCCGTGGACCACTCAGTGGCCAAGATAAACATCGATGACGCGCGGGTCCGCCTGCACCTGTTCCATCGCCCCTTCGGCGAGCACCTTTCCCTGGTGCATCACGGTGACCTTGTGAGCGATCTGCGCGACGAATGCCATGTCATGCTCGATCACGATCATCGAGCGGTTCTGGCAGATCCGCTTGAGCAGCTCGGCCGTGATCTCGCGCTCGCGCACGCTCATGCCGGCAATCGGTTCGTCGAGCATCAGCAGTTCCGGGTCCTGCATCAGCAACATGCCGATTTCCAGCCACTGCTTCTGTCCGTGCGACAGCAGCCCGGCTTCGAGATCGAGCTGGTTTTCAAGGCCGATTTCCCCGGCCACGCTGCGCACGCGGTCGAGCACGTCGCCGGTGCGCCGGAACGTCAACGCACCGAACACGCCCCGCCCGCGCGGGAACGACACTTCGAGGTTCTGGAACACGGAGAGGTTTTCGTAGATCGACGGCGTCTGGAACTTGCGGCCAATCCCTTTGCGTACGCGGCGAAACTCCGGCAGCCGCGTCATCTCTTCGTTGCGAAACTTGATGCTGCCTTCGCTCGCCCGCGTCTTGCCGCAGATCAGATCGAGCAGCGTCGTCTTGCCCGCGCCGTTCGGTCCGATCACCACGCGCAACTCACCGCGATCGACGTACAGGTTCAACGAATCGATGGCCTTGAAACCATCGAACGACACGCTCAAGCCTTCCACAGCCAGCACGAAATCCGTATTGCTCATGAGGCGCTCCTTGCGCCGAGGCGCGCGAGCCATGGCTTGACGTGGCTGTCGTAGAGACCCGCCAGCCCGTTTGGAAACGCCATCACGACGCCGATGAAGAGCGCGGCCATGAGGAACAGCCACAGGTTCGGGAAACTCTCGGAGAACCATGTCTTGCCGAGATTGACGAGCACCGCGCCATAGACCGCGCCCACCAGCGACATGCGCCCGCCCACCGCGGCGTAGATCACCATCTCGATGGACGGCACGATGCCCACGAACGAGGGCGACATGAAACCGACCTGCAGCGTGAACATCGCCCCGCCGATCGCCGCGAGCACAGCGGCAATGCAAAACGCGAACACCTTGAACATGGCCACGTCGTAGCCGGAAAAGCGCACCCGGTCCTCCTTGTCGCGCATCGCGAGCAGCAAGGTGCCGAGCTTGCTGCGCTGGATCTGCCGGCAGCAAACAATGGCCGTGAGCAGCAGCACCGCATTGATGAAGTACAGGATCAGCTTTGCGCCATCGCCGCGAATATCCCAGCCAAGCAGCGTGCGCAGATCGGTGATGCCGTTCACACCACCGGTATAGCCCTGTTGGCCGATGATCAGCACCGACAGGATCAGCGCCACCGCCTGCGTGATGATCGCGAAGTAGACGCCGCCCACGCGTCGCTTGAACATCGCGAAGCCGACCACGAACGCGAGCGCGCAGGGCACGGCCAGCACCGCCGCCAGCGCAAACGGCAGCGAATGAAACGGCTTCCACCAGAACGGCAAGGCGGTCAGTTGATTCCAGTCCATGAAGTCGGGAATGCCCGGCGTCGACTGGATCTTCGTGCTGATCGGGTCCGACGCTTCGAGCTTCAGGAACATCGCCATGCAATAACCGCCGAGGCCGAAGAACACACCCTGCCCGAGGCTCAGCACACCGCCGTAGCCCCACGCCATCACGAGCCCAACGGCGACGAACGCGTAGGTCAGATACTTGCCCATCAGATTCAGGCGGAACACATCGAGTGCGAGTGGAAACACCACGAGAATCAGCAGCGCCAGCACGACGATGCTGCCGTAGCCATCGCCCGTCAGCCAGCGCTTGAGCGCGTGGCACAAGCCGGCTTGGCCCGCGGCGCGGTCCGGCGCGACGGACGTGCCGGCGGAAGGGTTCAGCTGGTCCATATTCGTTTCTCCGGGCTGAAGCGATTGAAAGGGCTGACTGGTGACACAAGCGGTGACACAAGCGGCGACACAAGCGGCGACACAGTCGATGAGTGCTCAGGCACGCCGCACCTTTGAAGCAAAGAGCCCTTGCGGCCGCAACATCAGCACAACGACGATCGTGAGCAGCGTCACCACGCGTGCCGATGAGCCGGTCATGAAAAACTCGCTGATCGACTGCATCTGCGCGATGCCGAACGCGGACGCCACCGTGCCGAGCAGACTTGCCGCGCCGCCGAAGGTCACCACCAGGAACGAATCGACGATATAGAGCGACCCGCTCGTCGGCCCCGTCGAGCCGATCGCCGTGAACGCGGCGCCCGCCACGCCCGCTATCCCGCAGCCGATCGCGAAGGTCAGCCGGTCGGTCTTGCGGGTATCGATGCCGGCCGCGTTCGCCATCTGCCGGTTCGCGACCGTGGCGCGCACCCGCAGTCCCCAGCGCGAGCGGTACAGCGCCAGCAGTACGCCGCCCGTCATCAGCACCGCGAGGCTCATCACGAACAGTCCGTTGATCGGGATGTCGAGACCAGGCTTCGGCGACCACGACCCCATCAGCCAGTCCGGCAGCGTGGGACTTACCTCCTTCGGGCCGAACACCGAGCGAAACACCTGCTGCATCCCGAGGCTCAGGCCCCAGGTGGCGAGCAGGGTGTCGAGCGGACGTCGGTACAGATGGCGGATCAGCGCCCACTCCGCCAGCCAGCCAGCCGCGAACGCCAGCACGAAGGCAGCGCAGATCGCGACCGGGAAGTACACCGGCGCGTACCCGTGCCAATAGTTATCGGCCAGTTGCGAGAACAAATAGATCGTGTAAGCCCCGATCGTCATGAACTCGCCGTGCGCCATGTTGATCACGCCCATCTGGCCGAAGATCACCGCCAGCCCCAGCCCCATCAGCAGCAGCACGCTGAACAGGCTCAGGCCGGCAAAACCTTGCATCAGCGTGACGTTAAGAATGTCTGAAGCCGACATGCGTCTCTCCTCGAAATGATCCGCGCGCTCGCGTGACGGCAGCGCGTTCGACTCGCGCTGCTTCGCGTTTTACTGATAGCCCTTGGGGAACGGATTCGGCTCGATCAGATCGGGCGATTCGGCCACGACCTTGAACTGGCCATCCGCCTGCGCCTGACCGATGCGTGTGCGGCTCCACAAGTGATGGTTCGCGTGAATCTTCACGTAGCCTTCCGGCGCGCTCTTCAACTCGATGCCAGGCGATGCGGCGACGACCTTGTCGACGTCGAAGCTGCCTGCTTTTTCCACCGCCGCTTTCCACAGCCACGGACCGAGATAGGCTGCCTGGGTGACGTCCCCGATCACCGATTTGGGTCCGTATTTGGCCTTGAACGCCGCGACGAATTTCTTGTTGTTGTCGTTGTCGAGCGATTCGAAATACTTCATCGCCGAGTAGAAACCCGCGACGTTTTCGCCGCCGATTCCGAGCACTTCGTCCTCGGTCACCGAGATGGTCAGAAGGAACTGCTTGTCCGCGGTAATGCCCGCCGCTTTAAGCTGCTTGTAGAAAGCCACGTTGGAGCCGCCGACGATGATCGCGTAGATGCAATCCGGTTTGGCGATCTTGATCTTGTTGATCAGCGAGTTGAAGTTAGTTGTGCCGAGCGGGTAATACTCCTCGCCGACCACCTTGCAGCCGCTCAGATGCTGCTCGATATGCTTGCGTGCAATCTTGTTCGACGTGCGCGGCCAGATGTAGTCGGAACCGATCAGGAAGAAGCTCTTCGCCTTCTTCGTCTGGTTCGCCCAGTTCAGCCCCCAGAGAATCTGCTGGGTCGCTTCTTGCCCCGTGTAGAACACGTTCTTCGATTGCTCGAGCCCTTCGTAGAACGTCGGGTAGTACAGCAGGCCGTTATCGCGCTCGAAGATCGGCAGCACGGCCTTGCGCGACGCCGAGGTCCAGCAGCCGAATACGGCCGCCACATGATCGTTTTCGAGCAGTTTCTTGGACTTCTCCGCGAAGGTCGGCCAGTCGGATGCGCCGTCTTCCTGAATGATCTTGATCTGACGGCCGAGAATGCCGCCCGCCGCGTTGATCTGTTCGATCGCGAGACGCTCCGCCTGAATCGAGCCGGTTTCGGAGATCGCCATGGTGCCGGTTGCCGAGTGCAGCTGGCCGACTGTCACCTCCGTATCGGTCACCGCGAGGTGGGTGGTGTTGACCTTGGCGGTCGGATACTGCTGGGCCCGCGCGATGCCGGAGATGGCGAGCGCGGGCGCGGCGGCAAGACCCATCAAGAGTTTTCGGCGCAGCGCCGAAGGCATGCCAGGCTCGTTCTGATCGTCGTGTGACATCGGGTTCTCCTTGTAGTCGTGGTCGGGCGACCCGCGCTGTGCAGCGGCTGGCGGTGTCGACGTAACGAAAAGTAGGTAGCCAATTTGCGCGGCCCAATACGTCAGTTGACGTAGGGCGCGACGCAATTGCGCTGCCTATAATCGCGCCGGCATGGTGCGCGGGCCGTGCCGCGCGCGGCCGTCCATCGCATCACGGTGCCGCTGCGGCCCCAAATGGAACGCAACTTGCATAAACGCGCCGTCAGCCCCGGAACCCATCGACGACGAGCCTCGATGCACCAAACAGAATCACAGCCCTCGCGCCCCGCCGGCCCGGCTACCCAGGCTGGGGCATCGCGCCCTCCGTCCGGCGGTACGCAGCGCATCGTCAAGATTCGCCGCGACTACAACGCATGGGTCGGCGACGAAACGCTCGAGGATTACGCGCTGCGCTTCACGCCGCGTACATTCCGGCGCTGGTCGGAGTTCCGGGTCGCCAATACGGCGATCGGCGCGGTGTCGTTCCTCGCGCTAGAAGCAATTGGCGGCGCGCTGGTGGTGAACTACGGCTTCGCGAACGCGGTCTACGCGATTCTCGCCGTCTCCGTGCTGATCTTTCTGACCGGCATACCGATCAGCTACTACGCCGCGCGCAACGGCGTCGACATGGACCTGCTCACGCGCGGCGCCGGTTTCGGCTATCTGGGCTCCACGCTGACGTCGCTGATCTACGCGATCTTCACCTTTGTATTTTTCGCGCTCGAAGCGGCCATCATGTCGCTCGCGCTCGAGCTTTATCTGAAGATTCCGCTATCGCTCGCCTACGTGATCAGCGCGCTCGTCATTATTCCGGTGGTGACCTTCGGTATCACGTTCATCAACCGCCTGCAAGGCTGGACCCAGCCTTTGTGGCTCGTGCTGCTTGTCGTGCCCTACGCCGTGGTGCTGTGGCGCGAGCCGCACGTGCTCGCTGAATGGGTCACGTTCGTCGGCCTGTCGGGGGACGGCCGCGAGTTCAGGCTGGCTTCCTTCGGTGCCGGCTGCACCGTGGTGTTTTCTCTGATCGTGCAGATCGGCGAACAGGTCGACTACCTGCGCTTCCTGCCGCCGCGCACGCGTGCAAATCGCGTTCGCTGGTGGGTCGCGCTGATTTCGGCCGGGCCGGGCTGGATCGTGCCTGGCGCATTGAAGATGCTGGGCGGGGCGTTGCTTGCCTTCCTCGCGATCCAGCACGAGATCGACCCCGTGAAAGCCGTCGAACCGACCCAGATGTATCTGGTCGCGTATCACTACGTGTTCCATTCGCCCGAAGGCGCACTCGCCGCGATGACGCTGCTGGTGATCGTCTCGCAACTGAAAATCAACGTCACCAACGCCTACGCCGGTTCGCTCGCGTGGTCGAACTTCTTCGCGCGGCTCACACACAGCCACCCGGGGCGCGTGGTATGGCTGGTGTTCAATGTGTTGATCGCCCTGCTGCTCGTCGAGATGGGGGTTTTCGAAGCCATCAGCAAGGTGCTCGCACTCTATGCGAACGTGGCGATCGCCTGGATTGGCGCGGTGGTCGGCGACCTCGTGATCAGCAAGCCGCTCGGTTATAGCCCTCGCGATATCGAGTTCAAGCGCGCGCACCTGTACGACATCAACCCCGTCGGGGTGGGTGCCATGGTGATCGCCTCGCTGATGGCCGCGCTCTCGCATGGCGGCGTGTTCGGCGCGACCGCGGAAGCATTGGCGTCCTTCATCGCGCTGCTGGTCGCCTTCGTCTGCTCGCCATTGCTGGCGATCGCCACGCGCGGGCGCTTCTATCTGGCGCGCGACAGCCACGACCTCGAAGCGGGCGCGGTGCTGCGTTGCGTGATCTGCGAAAACAGCTTCGAGCGTGAAGACATGGCGCACTGCCCGGCCTATGCCGGCTCGATCTGCTCGTTGTGCTGCTCACTCGACTCGCGCTGCAACGACTCCTGCAAACCTCATGCGCGATTGCCTGCCCAGTTCGGCAAATCGATCCACGCTCTGTTCCCGCGGCTGCGCCTGGGCGCGGCAGGTTTGCGCCTCGCGCAGTACTCCGGTCTGCTGATCGTCGTGCTCGCGCTGCTCGGCGGCGTGCTTGCCGTGCAGTGGAATCAGAGCATGCGGACCCTGCCCGATCTCGACGCCACGGTTCACGACGTGCTGCTACAAGGGTATCTGAAGGCTTTTTTCGCACTTGCGCTGATCGGCTGCATCGCTGCGTGGTGGTTGGTGCTCGCCAACGAAAACCGCAAGGTCACACAAGAGGAGTCGCAGCGGCAAGCCGAACTGCTGATGCAGGAAATCGAGGCGCACCGCAAGACCGATGCGGCACTCCAGCAGGCGAGCGCCGCCGCCGAATCGGCCAACCGCGCGAAGAGCCGCTACGTGACGGGTCTCAGCCACGAGTTGCGCACGCCGCTCAACAGCATTCTCGGCTACGCGCAACTGCTGCTGCAAGGCACGGACGAACTGCCGGCGGGCCGCCGCGACGCCGTGGCGACCATCTATCGCAGCGGCGAACACTTGCTGGCGCTCGTCGACGGCCTGCTCGACGTCGCGCGCATCGAGGCGGGCAAACTGCAGCTTAACGTGACGGAGATCGCACTGCCGGACTTCGTCACACAGCTCTCGGCAATGCTCGAACCGCAGGCTACCGACAAAGGACTGCAGTTCGATTTCCAGACGGCCGGCCGCATTCCGGAAGTGGTACGCATCGACGAAAAACGGGTACGGCAGATTCTCATCAATCTGATCGGTAATGCGATCCGCTTCACCTCGAGCGGTTCGGTGAAGGTGCGCGCGGGCTATGCGTGGGAAACCCTCACCTTCGAGATCACCGACACCGGCCCCGGCATGCCGGCCGCCGAACTGGAGCGTCTGTTCCTGCCGTTCGAGCGCGGCGCGGCGGCGCGCGAACACGACCACGGCGCCGGCCTCGGCCTGACGATCTGCCGCCTGCTCACGGAGCTGATGGGCGGCAACCTGCAAGTGCAAAGCGAGGTGGGCAGTGGGACCCGCTTTATCGTCAAGCTGTTCGCGCCGGAAGTGCGTGAGCCCCAGCGGCTCGCGAACGGTCCGCTCAACATCAAGGGGTACGAAGGGCCGCGCCGCACGGTGCTGGTGGTCGACGATCTCACCGAGCAGCGCCGCATCGTCACGCATACCCTCGCGCCGCTTGGCTTCGTGGTCGTGGAAGCCGCGAGCGGACCTGAGGCGCTGCAATGGCTCGGCACAGGGGCGGCCGACCTCATCGTGATGGATGTCTCGATGCCGGACATGGACGGCTTCGAGGCGAGCCGCCTGATTCGCGACAACCGGTTATCGGCGGCGCCGATCCTGATCCTGTCGGCCAACGCTTTCGCCGACGATCGCGACAAAGGCACCGCCGCCGGTTGCGACGACTATCTCGCCAAACCGCTGCACATTCCGCTTTTGCTCGACAAACTGGCGGCGCTGCTGCAACTGCAGTGGATCGTTGAAACACCCGGCATGGTACCGCCTGCATGCGCCGGTTCGGCTGACGCGCCGGTAAGCTTGCCCGCCACCTTGCGCGAAAAACTGCATACGCAACTTGAAATGGGTTACGTGCAGGGCTTCATCGAACAACTCGACGCGGCGCAGATCAACGCGCCTGAACTGGCCTCCGTGCTCGAACCGTTGCGCGTCCTCGCGCGGCGCTTCCGGCTGACCGAACTCGCGCAGTTGCTCGCGCCTACCCAGCAGGTCAATCCCGATGCATGACGAATCGCTGCTCCTGCCCCCGGACACGCAGCCGGAACTGCCCGACGACAAGCCGGTCGTGCTGATCGTCGACGACACGCCCGACAACCTCGCGCTGCTGTCCGATACGCTGCGGGCGTCCGGCTACGCCGTTCTGGTTGCACTCGACGGGCAGTCCGCGTTGCAACGCCTCGCGCGCATCACGCCGGATGCCGTGCTGCTCGACGCGCTGATGCCCGGCATGGATGGCTTCGAAACCTGCCGGCAGATCAAGGCCGATCCCCGAAACCGGCATCTGCCGGTGATCTTCATGACCGCGCTGACCGACAGCGAACACGTTGTGCAAGGCTTTCGGGTCGGAGGTATCGACTATGTCACCAAGCCCGTCAAGCCGAGCGAGGTCAGCGCGCGCATTGCCGCCCATGTACAGCGCTCGCGCCAGCAGCGCCAGGCGGATACGGTGCTCGAGATTGGTATGCGCGCGGCGCTGATTGCGGCCGCGAGCGGAGAAATCAAATGGCAAAGCGACCTTGCACGGCAGCGTCTTGCGCGCTACGGGCCGGGCGATGCGACAACCGACGAGAGGAATGGAGAGACTGGGGGCAACGCGAAACACCATCTAACGAACGACGGCACGCGGCTTCTCCCCCCTCTCCCCCCTCTCCCCGATACCGTGCCGCGTCTACCGCCGATGCTGAATCAATGGCTGGCACGCTGGATCGAAACGGGCTGCGATCTGCAAGCCGGCTTCGAAACGGCTGCGGACGGCGTGCGCCGCGTCGCGCGGGTACTCGGCCGCGCGACGCGTGGAGACTGGGTGATCCTGCTTGAGGAGTTCAACGATGCCGAGCACACCAGCGCGCTCGCCGCACAATTCAACCTGACGGCCCGCGAGGCGGAAGTCCTGCTATGGCTGTCGCGCGGCAAGACCAATCGCGATATCGGCGACATTCTCGGCATGGCGCCGCGCACGGTCAACAAGCACCTGGAACATGTGTTCGGCAAGCTGCATGTGGAGACCCGCGCAGCGGCGGCGGCGATCGCCGCGAAGGCAAGTACGCAGTATTGACCCTCGCCGCCCTGCGTCGACCCGCTTACTGCGATTCTTCCGCCCACACCGCATTTTCACGCGCCATCAGCGCCGTCGATGCGGCCGGTCCAAACGTGCCGGCCGTATAGGCACGCGGCTTGTCGCCCGACTTGGCCCAGCCTTCCAGAATCGGCTCGGCCCACGCCCATGCCGCTTCGAGTTCATCGCGGCGCATGAAGTGCGTGAGGCGCCCGCGAATCACGTCGATCAGCAAACGCTCATACGCTTCCGCGCGACGCTCGGTGAAAGCCTGCTGCAAGTCGAGATTCAGGTTCACCGGCAGCATGTGCATGCCGCTGCCCGGTTCTTTCGCGAGCACCTGCAACTGGATCGACTCTTCCGGCTGCAACTGGATCACCAGCCGGTTGCCGTAATTGCGCCCGCTATTGCCGTTCGGGATGATCGAGAAAGGCAGCTCGGAAAACTCGATGACGATCTCCGACACCTTCTTCTGCATCCGCTTGCCGGTGCGCAGGAAAAACGGCACATGGGCCCAGCGCCAGTTGTTGATATGCGCGCGCAATGCGACGAAAGTCTCGGCGCGGCTGCCGGCCGGCACATTGTCTTCTTCCAGGTAGCCCTTCACCGCCTCGCCGTCCACGGCGCCCGCGGTGTACTGGCCGCGCACGGTATCGCGCGCGATGTCCTCGGGCGTCATAGGCCGCAGCGAACGCAGCACCTTGAGTTTTTCGTCGCGCACCGCATCCGGGTCGAGCGACACCGGCGGTTCCATGGCAACGATGCACAGCAATTGCAGCAAGTGATTCTGCACCATGTCGCGCAAAGCGCCAGTTTTGTCGTAGAAGCCCGCGCGGCTGCCTACGCCGACGGTTTCCGCCACTGTGATCTGCACGCTCTTGATATACGGCGCCTGCCACAGCGGGCCGAAAATCGGATTGCCGAAACGCAGCACCATCAGGTTCTGAACGGTTTCCTTGCCCAGGTAGTGGTCGATCCGGTAGATCTGCGCTTCGCTGAAATGCTTGCCGACCGCCGTGTTGATCTCCTGCGCGGACGCCAGATCGTGGCCCAGCGGTTTCTCGAGGACGACCCGCGAATTCCCGTCGATCAGTCCGGCCGCCGAAAGGTTGTCGCAAATATTCGTGAACAGATCCGGCGAAGTCGCGAGATAAAACACCCGCCGCACGCCTTCGCGCGATGTCTCTTTCAGGCGCTGGTAGTCCTCGACCGAGTCGACGTCCATGCGCACGTACTCGAACAGCGCGAGGAATTTGTCCCACGCGGCGGCATCGAACGCCTTCTTTTCGATGAAGGGCTTCGCCTTCGCCTCCATGAATTCGGTGATGTACTCCTCACGCGACCACGGCTTGCGGCCGATCGTGAGAATGCGGGTATCCGGCGGCAGATTGCAGTGCAGATGCGCCATGTAGAGCGCGGGCAGCAGCTTGCGAAACGACAGGTCGCCGGTGCCGCCGAAGATGATCATGTCGAGCGGCAGGTCGGGAGTAGCTGAAGCGGATTGGGTCGTCATAGCGCGGTCGCAGCGTCGTGATAGGCGTCAAGTCAAAGGACAAAGGAGCAAAAGGTGCCGGCGAAGCGGCGCCTTTTTTCCGGCAAACGCCTATGGTGCAACGTTTTGAGATTGTTTGCACGGCAACATGTGCCGCAGGTTGGCGCAAGATGCCAACCCCGCCCGGCTTGCCATCATCCGCCGGCGCGGCAAACGGCCTGCGATCAGCCGCCCGACAAGGCTTCGCGCGCCACCCGGCAGGCCGCCAGATCCCACGCCGCGCAGCCGACACTTTTAAAAACAATCGCCTGCTCCGCCGGCAATAACGCGGCGTTCGCGACCACGGCTGCAATTCCACCGACCCGCGCCCAGTCGACGCCGGCCTGGATGAAGTCACCGGCTTCGTGCCTCGCGCCGGCTTCGTCGTCGACGAATAGCGCGCTGCCCTCGATCGTGCGCGCGCCGATCTCGACCATGGCCGGCGTGAACGCACCGACACCGATCACGAGCCGGTTCGGGCGCGCCGCTTCGTCGTAGACGGCCTGCTTGCTGGTGGTGAGCGCGATCACCACGTCGATCGAGGCGGGGATGGCGGCGTCGGGGTCGGCGAGCGGCTGCAGGTCGCGGACCTTGCCACCCGCCGCTCCCTGCGCACGATGGGCCGCGCAGAACGCCGCGGCCCGCGCGGGCGCACTGCCCTTCACCCATACCCGTGCGTCGGGAAACAGTTCGCCGATCGCTTCCAGATGATTTGCTGCCTGCGTGCCGGTGCCGATCAGCAGAAACTCACGTGGCCGCGCGGGCGCGAAAGTGAGTATGCCGAGCATGGACATCGCCGCGGTGCGACGCCCGGTCACCGTCGGGCCGTCGAGGATAAAAAGCGTCTCGCCGGTATCGGCGTCGAACGCCATGACCTGGCCATGGATCGTCGGGATGCCGCGCGGCCCATTGCTCGCGCATACGTTGACCAGCTTGTGGATCGCGAGATCGGGCGCGGTCGCCGGCATCGACAGCATGATGCCGCCCTCGTTGAGCGGCACGACGAGCCGCTCGGGACTCACGATGCGTTGCTGCGCGTAGTCAATGGTCGCGCGCTTCAACGCGTCGACGAGCGCCGCGTAGGGAATCAGCCGCGCCGTGGCGGCGGCGTCGAAGATCTGCATGGTCGGGCGGGTCATAAGCGGGCTTTTCCTGTCGAGGCACGTGGGGATGGTCGATTCAGCGCACCAGAAAACCATAAGTCAGCGGATCGCGTTCGTCGATGATCCAGTTTGCAAAGCCAAGCACATGCGCGTCGCCTTCGATTTCCGGGATCACCGCGTCGAAGCGGCCGAGTTTCGTCTCGGACAACACGCGGCCGCGAAAAATCGTGCCGATCACGGATTCGTTGACCAACGTCTCGTCGCGGCGCAACTCGCCGCGCAGATAAAGCTGCGCGACGCGGCCGGCGGTGCCGGAACCGGTCGGCGAGCGGTCCACTTCCCGGTCGGCGAATACGCAGCAATTGGCCTGCGTCGAGCCGGCGTGACGCGGCGCGTTGTCGATGATCGTGCCGTAGATGTGGTTGATTTCCGCAATCAGCGGATGCTCGACCTTGAAGGCCGCGTTCGCCGCGCGTTTGACTTCGTCGCCGAACTGGATCAACCGTTCGATTTCCGTCTCGCGTATCTTCAGATCGAAGGGCTCGCCCGACGTGTAGAAATAGAACGCGCCGCCGAACGCAATATCGCCGTGCACCTCGCCGAAACTGGCCGTGTGCACCGTCACGTCGCGCTGCCAGATGAACGACGGCACGTTGACGAAGCGCACGCGCCCCGCCTGCTCGCCGTCCCATTCCACGAACGCTTCGATGAAGCCGCATGGCGCGTCGATGCCGACCCGGGTTTCCGGCTCGCTGCGCTCGATCCAGCCAAGCGCGACAGCCGCGGTCGCAAGCGCGATCACGCCGTGGCCGCAATGATCGCTGTAGCCTTCGTTGTGCACGAAGATCACGCCGAAGTCGGCGTTTTCGCTTACCGGTTCCGTCAGGTAACCGCCGTACATATCGGCGTGGCCGCGCGGCTCGAACATCAGCGCGCGGCGCAGGTGATCGGCGTGCTCCTTGAGCCACGCGCGTCGCTCGACAATGGTCTTGCCCGGAAACTTCGGCAAGCCGCTCGTGACAATGCGAAACGGCTCGCCCGCGGTGTGGACTTCGACCGTGCTGATCATGCGGTTCAGATTCATGTTCACAACCTTGCTGCGTGTGGAAAAGGGAAAACTTCAGCGAATGAACCACGCCGTGCTTCTGGCAGCATGCGCTCACCGCCGTGTAGTTCGTTCATGTCCGACTTGGAGCCAGCTCGTATCCGGTTCACATCCAGCTCAAATGCGGCCGAGATGCGGCCCGGATGCGGCCCAACTTCGACCCAAATTCGCCTCGTAACCGGCTCACGTTTCGTCCACATGGCGCGCCGACTGGATCACCATCAGCAGATCGCCCGGTTCGATCGGACACGGCTCGTCTTCATAGAACGACAGCATGCGCCCCGCCCGGATCAGGCCGACCACCACCGCGCCCGGCAACGCATTGCTCCAGCGGCCGACTTCCAGCGCGGTGGCCGGACGCTCCACCAGATTGACCCGGCCGCGCGCCGACAGCAGATCGTTGATGAAGGGCACGATGTAATTGCTGTCCACCGCGTCGGCGAGCAACAGGCCGCCGATCTTGGTCGACGACACGATCACGTCGGCGCCGGCCTGGCGCAACTGGCGCTGGTAGGTTTGCTCCTGAATCCGCACGACGATCTTCGTTTCCGGCGCAACGCTGCGCACAGTCAGCGTGAGCAGGATGGCAATGGCGTCGTCGCTGACGGCGATGATCACCGCCTTGGCGATGCGCACCTGCGCCTGCTGCAACAGGTCTTCACGCGACGGATCGCCGAGCAGGCCCGCCACGCCCAGCGCCGTGGCCGCTTCGAGCGCATCCTGCTGGGAATCGATGACAACGATCGCGTCCGCCGCAAAGCCGCTTTCCAGCAACTCGCGCACCGCGACCGAACCGCTCAGTCCGTAGCCGCACACCACGACGTGATCGCGCAGTTGTTTTTGCAGGCGTTTCATGCGGAATTCCTCGATGACGCGTTGAATGACGAACTGATAAGCGGTGCCCAGAAACACGAACCAGATAACGATACGGATCGGCACGATGAAGAAGGCATCGATGAGCCGCGCGCGGGCGGTGACCGGCACGATATCGCCATAGCCGACCGTGGCGACGGTGACCATCGTGAAGTACATCAGATCGACGATGCCGAGCACCTTGCGGTTGGCGTCGCGCAGGCCGTCGCGGTCGAGATAGAGCACGGCAAAGGCGAGTACGCACAGGCCAAGCACGAGGTAAACGCGCTGCAGCAGCACGCGCTGCGGCGACGCCGCGGGACGCGTGAACAGCGTGCGGGCGCGCGGCGGCTGCCACGGGGAGCGGGCGCGGCGCGGCAGACGGAAGCGCGGTGGGCGTGGCTGCGGGGGTGGCTGCGGGTGTGGCTGATCAGACACGCGGCTACTCCGGGAATCGGGAACAAGCGATTCTACGACGCCCGGCGCACCGTGGGGCCGGATCGCGGGAATGCGGGATCGGGATCGGGATCGGGATCGGGATCGCGACCGCGACCGCGACCGCGACCGCGGCGCAAAGCTTAGCGACGATTCATCGGCAAGCGGCAGCGCACCGCCGCCGGGTTCACTGGGAGGCGGGGTTGGCCTTGGCGCCGTCTTTCTTGCCGCCCTTGAACATCGCCCGGCAGGCCGGGCTGAGTTCGTCGACATGCTGCTTCATACAGGCGGTGATTTTTTCCTTGTTCGGAATTTCGGCGGCGCAAAAATGCATCGCGTCGCCGCGACAGGCTTTGGCCTGTTCGTCCTCGGTGGCGGCGCTCGCCGCGTTGACAGCGCTGAACACGGCAAGGCTCGCGGCGAGCAAGGCGAAGGTTCGTTTCATGACTCGTTCCAGTATCGCTAAGGTCGGTGCCATGCTCCCCAGCAGAAAACGGGCCCGATCAGTTCGCCGGCGTGGCGAGCGTAGCGGGCGTGTCGCTTGCCTGCCGCCTTGCCTCACGCACGGATCGAGTGAGCGTCATGCCACGCCCTGCGTAGAAACGCGTCATCGTTGCGAACGGCAGATACACATCCGCCTGATGAGGCGCTATGCCCGAGGGGTTATGAAACCATGCGCCATCGCGATCGCGTCCGTGCAGCAGGATCAGATGGCCGCCCTGGTGCTGATTCGGCCGCTCCGGATAGCGGATTTCGGGGCTCACGGAAGCCATCGCCAACGTGTCGCCGTCGATGCGCACGGCGATCTCTTCGAGCGGCGCCTGCGGCAGCACCTCGACCCGAATGCCGAATGCCTCGCCGACCCAATCGGCAAACGGCCGGTAGATCAGGCCGTCGACGCCGCCGTCATCGCGCAGCCGGTACACGCCGTGACGCAACGCTTCATCGAGCAGTGCGGCGCGCGGGGCGTGCTCGATGCCCCAGTAATCGAGCACGGATTCGAGGCAGGTCAGACCGCACAGGCGTTTGGCCCAGAAACGGTAACGCTCCGGGTCGGCGAAACCGCTGCGCTGCCAGTGTGGGTCGTCGCACGGGTCCGCCTGATGTTCGACGATGTGGCGCACCCAGTCGGGGCTGCCCCATTGCGTGTAGTACGGCACGTCGGTGTGGCGTAGCGTCGGTGAGTTCATGAATCTCGCGCGGTCGGTAGAAGAGGTTTTGACCGCATGCTACACGGCCATCCCGTGAGAGGCAGGTAGAAGAGATTTATTCGCGACACAGATATTGGCCATTTATTCGCCAGACAGATATTGGTCGAATATGCGTCACACGAATATTTGACAAATATCTGTGTGACGCATAAAATTCATTTATTCGTCTCGCGGATAATTCACCATGATCCACCTCGTCGCCACGCCGGACCAGATGGCCCAACTATTGAGCGCCGGGCGGCGCCAGGCCGGCTTTACCCAAGCCGAAGCCGCCGCGCGCATCGGCATTAGCCAGAGCCGCATCTCGGCGCTCGAAACCGATGCCAGCGCCCTCACTCTCGCACAATTGCTGGCGCTGTGCGGCGCCTACGGCCTGCAATTGCAAGTGCGGGACAAGAACCAGCCGGTGCCTGAACCGGCGCCACTGGTCGAGTGGTAAGCATGGGCCGGCAAACGCATTCGCGGGCGCTTTCGGTATGGGCCAACGGCGAGCGTGTCGGCGTCTGGCGCCTGCCCACCCGCGGTCCCATGGAGTTTGCTTACGACCCGGCATGGATCGCCTCGCCCGCCGGCCGGCCGCTGTCGCTCTCGCTGCCGTTCGCGCCGAACAACGCGGCGAACAAAGGGCCACGGGTGCTCAACTATTTCGACAATCTGCTGCCCGACAGCGAGGCAATCAGAAAGCGCATCGCCCAACGCTACCAGACCGATACGCTCGAGGCGTTCGACCTGCTGCAAGCCATCGGCCGCGATTGCGTGGGCGCGGTTCAGTTGCTGGCCGAAGACGACGCGCCGGCCGGCGTCGAACGCATTGAAGGCACGCCGCTCTCCGACGGCGAGATCGAGGCCGTGCTGACGCGCACCGTCAGCAGCCCCATGCTCGGCACGCGCGACGAAGCGGACGATTTCCGCATCTCGCTCGCCGGCGCGCAGGAGAAAACCGCGCTGCTCTGGCACGACGGCAAGTGGCAACGTCCGCATGGCGCCACGCCCACCACGCATATCTTCAAGCTGCCGCTCGGACTGGTCGGCAACAAGCTCGCCGACCTCAGCACCTCGGTTGAAAACGAGTGGCTGTGTCTGCAAATTTTGCGCGCGTACGGCCTGCCGGTGGCCAACACCGAGATCATGACTTTCGGCAAGCAGCGGGTACTGAGCGTCGAACGCTTCGACCGGCAATTGCATTCGGGCGGGCAATGGCTGCTGCGCCTCCCGCAGGAGGACTTCTGCCAGGTGTACGGCGTACCCTCGCATCGCAAGTACGAAAACGAAGGCGGTCCGGGCGTGCTCGATCTCGCGCGGATTCTTCAGCAGTCGGTGTCGGCGCGGCAGGACATCGAAACGCTGCTCGCAAGCCAGATTCTGTTCTGGATGCTAGCGGCGCCGGATGGCCACGCGAAGAACTTCAGCATTCGCCTGCTGGCGGGCGGTCAGTATCGTCTGACGCCGCTTTACGACGTGATGTCGATCTGGCCGGTGGAAGGCAACGGCCCGAATCAATGGTCGTGGTTCAAGGCCAAACTCGCCATGGCAATGTGGTCGCGCAGCAAACACGACGCCTTCCGCGATGTACAGCGGCGCCATTTCAACGCCATGGCGCTGCGGTGCTCGTACGGCGCGAACGCCGAACCGTTGATCCAGCGGCTGATCGAACAGACACCTGAGGTTATCGCGCGGGTCTCGGCCGGCTTACCCGAGCGGTTTCCGGGCAAGGTCGCCGAGCGGATTTTCAAAGGCCTGACAAGCTCGGCGGCCAGGCTCGACGCCATGCCGTCAGCCTAGGCTCACATCGAGTAATCCACCAGAATCTTCCTGAAATACGCTGGAATACCCCGCCTGGTGATATTTCTTTACAGATAGCGTCCAGTTTCGTCGGTAAAATAGACTGACTTAATGCTAAAAGCATAAAACAGACTGCCGGATTTTCCGTTCGTACCTCGCACTGGCGAATTCGGCAACGGTCATACAAAAACAGACCGCGATATTTTTTACGGTACATTGCTGTCCCCTGCGCCGCCGCGTCCAATGCATCCAACTTGCATCGCCGCGCTATTCGTGCCGTATCGAACCTACCGCAGGTATCGCATGTACCGCACGTATCGCACGTCCCACAGTCACCTTTCAATAAGGCAGCTTCTCACGCAGCATGACCAACGAGACACACTCACCTGACGCCATCGCGGTTGCCGAGCGCGTGCGCGAGTTGATGAGCCGGCATGGGATCGGCAAGCGCCAGCAAACCACCGAGCTATGCCGCATCCTCGATCTGAGTTTTTCGCAGGGACACCGCAAGCTGCGCGGCAACAGCCCGTGGACCCTCTCGCAGATCAAGAAGGTCGCCGAGGTGTTCGGCGAACCCGCGGCCCAGCTATTCGGTGCACAGTCGCTCGATCCGGGCATGGTCGGCGCCATTGCCCAGGAAGCGGTGTTCTGCATCGGCGCGATCGAGCTGGCCTGCACCGCATGGATCGGCGCCGCGCTCGAACCGGGCAGCCGCCCTGAATTCGTGGCGTACTCGAAACTCGGCCAATGGCGCGTGGCGCGCCACGACGGCACGCTTTACCAAAGCGCCTACGAAGTCCACAAGATCGAGATCTATCCGCGCCGCGTCGAAACCGACAAGCCGACCATCGCGGTGGTCGACGACGATCGGGCCTCCGCCGACAACCTGCGCGACTATCTCGAACGCAGCGGTTTCGCGGCGGTGGCGATCTACGGCCTCGCGGCATTTGCCGAGCAACTGCAAACGCAGGTTTTCGACGGCATCGTGATCGACTGGTTATTCGGCGCGCAGACCTCGGCCGAGGCGATTCGCGCGGTGCGGGCGTCGGAAAATCCGGATGCGCCGATTTTCGTGCTGACCGGCGAATTGCTGACCGGCAAGGCCAGCGAATCGGAGATCAGCCAGGTCATCCGCAATTACGATGTCGCGTGTTATGAAAAACCCGCGCGTATGGCGATCCTGGTCGCCGATCTGTCTAAACGTCTCAACCGGCCCTGACTTGCCGGCAAGCGGCTGAAGGTGCGTGCTCAGGTTGAGCCCTCCTCCATCTGCATTTTCCTGGGTCCTTCCTGAATTCTCGCTCGGTATTGCGTCACACCGTATGCCGGGAAAGCAGAGCGCGCTGCAACGCGTTGCGCAGTTCCTCGTAATGTACCGGTTTTAATAACGCATCGAAAAACGGCTGCGTACCGGGTTCTCCCGCTTCCCCCGCCGCACTGCCCGCACTCCCCCCATTGGCCGCACCCGCTGCCTCCGGCGCATACGCGCTCACCACGATCACCGGCGCGCCAGCCGACGGCCCGCCACGCGCCGCGAAATCCGCAAGGAACGTATAACCGTCGCGATCCGGCATATGCAGATCGAGCAGCACCACGTCGCAACGATGCGCATCGAGCCACGCCAGCGCATCATCGGCACTGGAGACAGCATGCGTGTCGAAATCCATGTGCGCGATCATTTCGCTGAGCGACTCGCGAATCAGCCGGTTGTCGTCGACGATCAGCACGCACGGGCGCGCGCCCACCGGTTCGGCGTGCGCCGCCACGCCGGACGGCGTGGCGGCCGCGACGGACGAGACCGGAATCGTCACCGTAAAGGTGGTGCCCTTGCCCACGGTGCTCGCCACGTCGACCGTGCCGCCGAACAGCCTGACGAGTCCCTGCACGATCGTGAGCCCCATCCCCGCGCCCTCGAAGCGGCGCGTGCGCGACGCGTCCAGTTGCGTGAACTCCTGGAAGATCAGCGGAATCTGCGCATGCGGCACGCCCGGCCCCGTATCGCTGACAATGAAAATCAGCAGCGCCGGCCGCTGCCTCAGTTGTACGCGCACCGTGCCGGTTTCGGTGTAACGGATCGCGTTGGTGACCAGGTTGTTGACGATCTGGCGAATGCGGTGCGGATCGGAATCGACGAGACCGCTCATGCCGCTCGCCTCGCTTTCCAGCTCGAGGCCGCGCGCGGCGGCCGACATCGCGTGTTCGTCGACGATCGAGGCCAGCAGTTCGCGCGGCTCGAAATGCTCGTAACGCAGTTCGAGCTTGCCGGCGCCAAGACGCGCGTAGTCGGTCAGGTCTTTCATCTGGGCTTCCAGATGCCGCGCCGCGGTTTCGAGCCGCTGGATCACCTTGCGATCGGCCTCGGAGTGATAGTTGAAACCAAGCAACTCGATCGACGACACGATCGCGTGCAAGGGCGTGCGCAGTTCGTGGCTGATCATGCCGAGAAACGCGTCCTTCGCGAGACTCGCCTCGCGCGCCGCGCGGCTCGCCTGATGCTCCGCTTCGAGTGCGGCATGCTGCTGACGCATCAGACGCGTACGGCGCCGGCCGTTGAGCACCAGCAGTGTGGTCGCGGCTGCCGAGAGCAGCAGCAGCAACAGGCCGCCCGCAAACAGCATGCGGCGCTTCTCGATGAAATCGCGGTTCATCGCCTCACGGTCGGCCACATCGGCGAAACGGCGGCTCAACGCAAGATCGTTGACCTCATTCCAATGCTGGCGCAATTCCTCGACGATCTGACCGGCGCGGCTGCGGTCCTTCGGCAAAGCGTCGACTTCAGGCTGGATTCCGTCCAGCAAATGATCGATCGAGTGGATCTCGTCCATTTGCCGTTGCAGCAGTGCGAGCTGCGTGGTCAGCCTGCGTGTCGAACCGGCCATCACATGCAACTTCGATTGCAGCAATTGGTAGCGCAGCATGAGCCGCGGATAGTCGTCGTCGACGCCCGATTGATACAGCAGCAACTGGTTCTCGAAACGGGCGTAGGCGATCTGCAATTGCGCGGCGTCCCAATAGAAACCGTCGTACTGACCGGTCAGCGGCTCGGTCACGCGCGGATTGAGCAGGTTCGCGTACAACAGATAGCCGATTGCGCCGGCCGGCGCCGCGAGCGCGGTCAGCCAGATCAGCACATAGAGGACACGACGCCAGGGGCGGCGTGTTATTTGACGATGAGTGCCTTGATCTGCCATACGAATTTCGAGTCGCCCGCCGCGCCCATGAGTTCATCGGGGAATGCGTCGCGCGGATAGATAAGAAACAGCGGCCCGAAGTCGCTGATCTTCAGGCGCTGGCCGTTCATGCTGTATGCAACGACCACGCCGTAGCGAGCGCAGTCCGACACCGGAATGGTGTACGTATAGTCGTCGAGCGTATGGATCTCGACCGCGCTGCCGGATGCGCCGACTATCTTCAGGATATCCGCCAGCAGCGGTCCTGTGAAGGTGGAGCGCGGCGTCCAGGTCGTGGCGGTCGTAATCGAATGGGCCGGCAGCGCCAGCAATTGCGCCTCGGTGAAGTGATACGACTTGTGCGCGGCATCGTTGGTCTTGCCGATCTTGCCCGTCACGTCGAGCGATAACGGCAACAGCTCCGCCTGTGCCCGTGCCTGCATGCTCCACACAACGCATGCGAGGAGCAGACCCAGCCCCCACCATGCGCTCCTGTTCCCGTCTTTGCTGCCGCTCAGCTTGGTCATCTGCCTGGTTATTCCATCGTTTGTTATTTTTTCGGACGGCGACGCGCATCACCCCGACGCGCGATCTTCGATCCGCATGCATAATATCGCCAAAATTCTTTGTCTCAAAAACGGGGACCTGCCGCCGCGCCGCGCCGCGCGCCGTTCTCCGTCCACGCGACAGCTGTCCTACGCGCGCAATGCGGCGCCCCCGAGAGTCATGAACAAGCCGGTTTTACCCCTGACGTACGAACAACTCGATCACTGGATCGAGTCGCTGCAACCCGCCTTGCTGGCGGAGCAGTTCACGCTGGCGATCGGCATTCTGCGCGGCGGCGCGCCGCTTGCGCTGATGGTTTCGCATGCGGTGGGCACACCGGTCGCGTTTCTGCGTTACGAGCGCCGCTCGCGCACGGTCGCCTGGGATTCGACACTGCCGATTCCGCCCGCGGGTTCGAAAGTGCTGCTGTGCGAAGACATCGCGGGACGCGGCTTTACGCTGACCGATTGCATCGCCTTCCTTCAGCAACAGGGACTCGAGGTCCGGACACTGACCGCCGCGGTCGACGATCTGAGCCGTACGCAACCCGATTACGCAATCGACGCGCGCGGCTACTTCGCGCTGTTTCCGTGGGAGCGTCAAGCCTACACCGAGCGTTATCGCGCGGACTGGGAGCGCGTTGAAGCGGGCTTTGCACCCGCCATGGCAGACGATCACGAATACGCCACCTACGCGATCGACCTCGACGGCATTCTGCTGCCCGACGTGCCGCTCGCGCGCTACGACGAGGATCTGGCCGCCGCGCTCGCCGAACGCGACGCGTTGCTGCCGTTCGACGTGCTGCCGGGCATCGATCTGCAACGCGTGCGTACCATCATCACCGGTCGGCCGGAAGCGGATCGCGCGCGCACCGAAGCGTGGCTCGCGCGGCACGGCTTCGGTCATATGCAACTGGTGATGCGCGCGCCCGGCACGCACGATGAAAGCGCCGCCGGTGCGGCCGCTCACAAGGCCGCGGCGGCATTGCGCGGCGGCGTCACGCATTTTGTCGAAAGCGATCCGGTGCAGGCATTGCTGATCGCGCAACAGGCGCCGCTGCTGCGCGTGATCTGGTGGAACGCAGCGACGCAAACGGGAATGCTGGTCGGCGCGCGTGCGTGGACCTGATGGCGCGCCGGGCTTCTTCACACTTCTTTTGCTTCTCTGATTTCCTTTCCTTCCCGCAGATTCAGATGCCGCGCGGCCCGCTGCGAGGCGACGATAATCAGCTTCATGGTCGCACGCGTGGCGCCGACGAACAGCTTGCGAGCGATACGCTCGTCGAATGATTCGAAATCGACTTCGGTCAGAATCACGCACGGCGCCGCCTGCCCCTTGAAGCGATAGATCGACTCGAACAGCACATCCCCTTCGCGGTAGGCCGGGTTGCCGAACAGATCGTATTTGCCCGTGAAACTGCGCAGCCGATGCGGACCGAGATGGTCCCGCCCGGTCATCGCGGAGCCTTCGCGGCCGCGAAACGACAGCACCGCGATGTCCTGTTTGCGAAAGCCGAGCGACAACGCCTGCGTAATCGCCCGCTTGGTCGCATCGATACTGCTTTCGGTAGCATTCGCTTCGTCGTAGACGGAAAGCGAAATATCGGAGCCGTCGAACGGACTGCCCGACGCCAGTCCCGCCGCAACCGGTACCGACGTGCCGACCACGTCGCGCAGGTAGTCGAGAATGTCGCGCGGACTGCGGTAGTTGGTGGTTTCCTTCAACGTGGTCCAGCCGGGCAGTTCGACCGGCTCACGCATATAGAGATTCTGCAGCGGATCTTCGAGCCACCACCACGCGGCGTCCGGCCGCAACAGCCGCTCGAGGGCAGCCACCCAGGGCTGCTGGAAATCCTGCCCTTCGTCGACGATCAGCACGTCGAATTGCCAGCGCGCGTCGATCGGCGTTTCGGCGAAAATCGTTTCAAGCTGATTGAACACGTCGCCGGACTGAAAATCCGGCTCGCGGCCCGCGTCGCGCGCGACCCAGTCGCATAGCTGGTGATAGTTCGCCACCTTCGCCTCGGGCGGCGCGACCCGCGCGATGTGATCCGCGAGCGGCCGGTTGAAACACACGTACAAAGGCCGCTGCCCGCGCGCCACCGCGTCGTTCATCACCTGCACCGCCAGTTGCGTTTTACCGGAGCCGGCCGTGCCGATCACGCGCAGCCGGAACGGCGAAAACTCGAGCCGCCGCGCCCAGGTCGCGAGGCCGCCCGCGAGCCGCGTCACGAGCGTGCCGGCCTGGCCGACCAGCGCGCTGGCGTCCGGTGCGAGCGCCAGTTCGTCGGCGAAAAAGTGGTGGATCTTCGGTGCGCAGGCAAGACGCGCTTCGTCGGCCGGCAACGCTTCGCGAATGATCGCGGCCAGCCGGTCTTTACGCGTTGCGTCGACGATCCGCGCGGGATTGACGCCGGCAATGGCCGTATCCTTGACGATGTGGTCCGGGCAATACAGCAGTTCTTCGATCAAATAAGTGCCCGCGCCGAACGCAGCGGTAAAGCGCCGGTGCAGCGTTTCGACGGTATGCGCGAGCGCGATCGCCACGTTGCGCTCCGTCTGTAGATAGACCTTGACCAGACCCTTCGGCGTTTCGCGCAGGAAACCGGTTTTCTGTTCGACGATCATCACGCGTCCGGCCGGGCTGACGATCACGAAATCGGCCTCGCCGAACACCGAAAAGTTCTGGTTCAGGCGGGTCCAGTGCACGCCGTGATAGACGGTGTAGCCGTCAGGCAGCGCTTCTTCCAGTAGTGCGAGGGTTTCGCGCTCGCGGGCCGCCGCGCCGGTAGCGGCGAGGCTCTTCCAGTCGTCGGGGACAATGCGGGCCATGCGGTGCCTCGTCGTATTCGGGTGCGCCCATTGTACGCAACGGCCACGCGTTGCCGGCGCTCAAACCCACTCGCATCGTGTATCGTTACTGGCTGAACGCCGCGCGTCGCGCGCGGCTTGCCACCTGTCAATGTTAAAAAGGATTTACCGGATGATTACAATCTGGGGACGCGCCAACTCGGTCAACGTGCAGAAAGTCTTGTGGTGTTGCGACGAACTGGTGCTGCCGTACGAACGTATCGACGCAGGGCTGCAATTCGGCCGCAACAATGAGCCCGACTATCTGGCCATGAACCCGACCGGCAAGATTCCGACGCTGGTCGACGACGACTTCGTGCTGTGGGAATCGAACTCGATCCTGCGCTATCTGGTGCTGCAATACGGGGAATCGAGCCTCCTCTATCCGTCCGAGCCCAGACTGCGCTCGAGTATCGACCGCTGGCTCGACTGGTCGCTCACCACGCTGCAACCCGCGGAAAAACCCGTGTTCTGGGCTATCGTGCGTACGCCCGCCGCCGAGCGCGACGCCACCAGGCTCGCCACCGACGTTGCCGCGGTCACGCTGCTCTGGCGCTTGCTGGACAATCATCTGCAAGGCCGTTTCTTCCTTGAAGGCGAGCAGTTCACACTCGCCGATATCGTGATCGGCGCGTATGCGAAACGCTGGTTCGGCCTGGAAGGCGTCGAACGGCCACCGCTGCCGAATCTGGAGCGCTGGTATTCGCGGATCGCGACGCGCGCGGGCTTCAAGAAATACGTCGATTTCGCACTGACGTGACCCATCCGGCTACCACCCGAAAATGACGATCAAGCTCTACGCATGGGGCACGCCGAATGGCCGCAAGGTCAGCGTCGCGCTCGAGGAAATGGAACTGCCGTACACGGTGCAGCCGGTTAACATCGGCCGTGGCGAGCAGTTCCAGCCTGACTTTCTGCAGATCAGCCCAAACAACAAGATTCCCGCCATCGTCGATACGGACGGGCCGGACGGCCAGCCGATCAGCGTGTTCGAATCAGGTGCGGTGCTGCTGTATCTCGCCGAAAAAACCGGTAAATTCCTGCCGAATACGCTGCGCGAACGTGTCCCGGTGCTCGAATGGCTGATGTGGCAAATGGGCGGTTTCGGGCCAATACCGGGTCAGGTGCACCATTTCGCCGCGCTCGAGTCCGTCACCGAGCGCGCCTATGGTCTCAAGCGCTATCTGGACGAAACCAACCGTTTATATGGCGTGCTCGACCGGCGCCTCGCACAAACGGAGTTCGTGGCGGGAGAATTGTCGGTGGCGGATTTCGCGATTCTCGGCTGGGCGTGGCGTCACGAACGGCACAAAGTGGACCTCGCCACCTATCCGAACGTGCAACGCTGGTACGAAACGCTGTTCGCACGGCCCGGCGTGCAGCGCGGCTTCGCCGCGAAGCTCGATTGAGTCCAGCTTAAGTCCGGCGGCCTCATGCGTGGCGGCGGCGCGTTGCCTCGACCGGCCAAGCGCACCGCACACCGGCACGGCACCGGGCACAGCAAAGCACGATGGCCTTTATAATCGACCCATGAAGACCGCCAAGCCCGCCGCGACCGCTGAAAAAGCCACCCTTGCCACCTCCGCTCATCGTCATGAGCCGGGGCACGTACACGGTGGCCACGGTGCATCGCAGGAAGCCGCCCTGACCCTCGCGGAAGAATATTGCCGCGAACGCGGCGAGAAACTCACGCCAATCCGCCGCAAAGTGCTCGAATTGCTGCTAAATTCCGGGCGCGCCACCAAGGCGTATTCGTTGCTCGACGACATGCGCCAGATTCATCCCGGTTCGGCGCCGCCCACGGTTTACCGGGCGCTCGATTTTCTGCTCTCGGCCGGACTCGTCCACCGCATCGAATCGATTAATGCGTTCACCGTTTGCCACGACCTCACGCAATGCCAGCACGGCATTCTGGTGGTCTGCCAGCAATGCGGCAACGTCACCGAACTGCATCAGCCCAAACTGCGCCAGGCACTCGTCGCGCAAATCGAAGACGCGGGCTACCGCCTTGCCAGCGACGAGATCGAATTGAAGGGATTGTGTTCCGCCTGTCAGGCCGCGGAGGCCGCCAGCGCCGACGCCGCAGCACCGGTTGTTGCCGTCAAATAGCAGGCGCTGCAAGCAGGTTTATCACCGCGCGAAAACCTGCCGCCGAAGATCCGGAAGATCCGGCGGCAGGCAACCGCGCCCGCTTCCCAGAGGTCGATCAGCCCGCCGCGCGGGCGTCGATCGCGTCGTGCAACAGGGTCACAAGGTCTTCCGGCAACGCCGGCTTGGTCATGAAATGCTGGAAGCCTTCGCCGATGCTGCGCAAGCGGTAAGCGTCGTCGGTATGGCCCGTGAGCGCCACGGCCACCGAAGGCGCGTGATCGCCACGAATCTCGTGGTCGCGCAGCCGCTGGATCAGGTAAAAACCGTCCATCGCCGGTAATTCCAGATCACACACGACGGCATCGGGCAACAACCGCAGCGCCGCTTCGACGCCCGCTTCCGCATCCGCCACCGCGACGACATGCGCGCCTTCCGACTCGAGTAACAAGGTCAGCGATTCCCGGCTGTCCGGGTCGTCTTCAACGAGCACGATCGTGGCCTGATCGAGTCTCAATACTCCGTTCATGTTCTGTTGTTGCTCAATAAAACCGGTTAGGCCGTTAGACGCGGCCAACGTATCGTCCTGCTGTATGCCGCCGATTTTCGCGGCTACGGTATTGCTGTCCATGGTTCCGACTCGAATTCGTGCGTCGAGTTGCATGCAGGCCCTCGATTGTAAAACGTGACCTGAGCACAATGCGTGCGCACGGTAACGCGCCAAAATTGCACGCCGATGAAAAAACCACCTTCGACACCCCTGCTCCGGCAGATAGATGCCGACACCCGATTCGCCGTGGCCACCGCTGCAAACCCAAGTGCATCGCGTTGCCCATCCGGCGTCTTTCCTGATATCCGTGTTCCTTGCGACGCCGGTCCTGTTGCGGTCCTGTTGTGATTTCCGCGCGGCGTTTGCATCCACCGCTTAGGTAGCACGTGGCGTGCCTCAGCGCTCCCTTTGCGTCCATCAGTTCTGTCGTTCACGCACGGCGCCCGCACCATGCGCGCGAAATCGCAGCGACTGCGTTCAGCCACTGCAACAAACGTCATCTGAATGAGCGGGCTCGCGTGTCAGTCCGCTTTGCCGGGACCGATGCCATGCATCAGCAAGGCCACCACATGCCGGGTGATTTCCTCGCCGCCGATGTTGCGCCGCACCGGATCGTTACGCCAAAGCTTCGAGGCGGCCAGCGGCAGAATCGTCAGACCTAGCAGCGTGACGAATACCAGCGAAGGTTCAAGCCCCGCATTCAGGCGCCCTTCCCTGTGCCAGCGCGCGATGGCCGACAGCGACGCCTTCTGGTTCGCGTCGCCGAACCGTTCATGCATGCGTTGGCGAAGCAGGCCGCCGTCGCTGATCACTTCGCGTACCCACAGCGACGGAAACCACGGGTGCTCGTGCGCCACCTGCATCAAACGCCGCGTGAGCTGCGTGATGGCCGCCACCGGATCGTCGGGATTTTCCTGAAACGGCACGCCGAATGCTGCGCGTAGCGGCGCGAAACGCTCGTCGATCAGCACGTCGAGCAACTGCTCGCGCGTCTTGAAGTAGTAATGCATCATCGCCGGCGTGAAACCCGCCTCGCGGGCAATCTCCCCAAGCGTCGTATCGACGATGCCCTGCCGCGCGAACAAGGCGAGCGCGGCATCCAGCAGGCGCTTGCGCTGCTCCGGGCCACGCGCCGCGCCCGAAGGCCGGCCCGGGCGCCGCGCCGGCGCGGCCTTCTCCGGTTCGCCCACAGCAGTTGATGCGGTTGACGCGGCCGACTCCGCAAGCTTGCGCGCCTTGGCGGCCGCCGTGTCGCGCGGCGCCCGCTTCACTCGCGGTTCATCTGACGAAATCCTTGCCATTGCATTCAGTTTGACGGTTGACTCAATGTCGCATATATTAATCTCTAAATTAATTAATTTCAACGCTGTGGTGCCATGAACCAATCGACAACGACTCAACCCGCCGTGCTCGTGCAGCCCGGTGCACAACCGGACGTGCAGTCTGGCCCTCAGCCCGCCGACCATCCGCCGATCCGCCTGCTGTTTCCGGCGTTACTGCTGGTCATGCTGCTCGCCGCGCTCGACCAGACGATCGTCTCGACCGCGCTGCCGACCATCGTCGGCGAACTCGGCGGGCTCAACAACCTGTCATGGGTGGTGACCGCCTATCTGCTCACCTCCACCATCGTCGTGCCGCTGTACGGCAAGTTCGGCGATCTGTTCGGCCGCAAGATCGTGCTGCAGACCGCGATCGTGGTGTTCCTCGTCGGTTCCGCGCTATGCGGCGTCGCCCAGAACATGACCCAGCTAATTCTACTGCGCGCGCTGCAAGGGCTCGGCGGCGGAGGTCTGCTGGTCGTCACGATGGCGGCGATCGGGGACGTGATTCCACCGGCCGAACGCGGCCGTTACCAGGGCGTATTCGGCGGCGTATTCGGCCTCGCAACGGTGATCGGACCGCTGCTTGGCGGCTTTCTTGTCGAGCACCTGTCATGGCGCTGGATTTTCTACATCAACCTGCCGCTCGGCGTCATTTCGCTGGCGGTGATCGGCGCGGTCTTCAAACCGCACGTACGGCACGTGAAGCACACCATCGACTACATGGGCGCCGCGTTTCTCGCCGGCGCGCTCACGTGCATCATCCTGTTCACGAGCCAGGGCGGCACGATCCTGCCGTGGTCGTCGCCGCAGTTGTGGTTCACGCTCGGAATGGGGCTCGTGGCAATCTGGGGTTTCATCCACGAAGAGCGCACCGCCGCCGAACCGATCATGCCGCTTGAACTCTTCAAACAGCGCACGTTTTTGTTGAGCAGTCTGATCGGTTTCATCATCGGCGTATCGCTGTTCGGTTCGGTCACTTTTCTGCCGCTGTACTTGCAGGTGGTCAAAGGTTCGACGCCGTCCCAGGCCGGCATGCAAATGCTGCCGATGATGGGTGGCCTATTCGTGATGTCGATGGTAACCGGCCGTTTGATCAGCAGAATCGGCAAGTACCGCATGTTCCCGATCGCCGGCACGTTCCTCGTGGCTGTGGCGATGCTGCTGCTCGCGCGCCTGCAGATCGGCACGCCGATTCATGTGATGTATGTCGACATGGGCATACTCGGCTGCGGCCTCGGCATGGTGATGCAAGTGCTGATTCTCGCCGTGCAAAATACGGTCGAGTTCAGGCATATGGGTGTCGCCACGTCGGGCGCAACGCTGTTCCGGTCGATCGGCGGCTCGATCGGCGTCGCCAGTTTTGGTGCGGTGTTTTCGAACGGCCTGGCCGCGCGCCTGGCAACGCTGATTCCGCCCAATACCGAATTGCCGCACGCGCTCGGGCCGGCCGCCATCCATCAGTTGCCTGAAGCGTTGCGCGACGATTATCTGCAGGCGTTTGCCGGCGCGTTGCACACGGTTTATCTGTCGGCGGCCTGCGTGGTGGTACTGGCCTTCGTGCTCGCGTGGCTTCTGAAGGATCATCCGCTGCGCAAGCACTGACCCCGTATCACGTCTGCCGCGCGTGTTTTCTGCAAGCGCTTGATGACGAGGTCGAACGCCGTGGGCTTCGACCTCGTTCTGTTTCATCTCCCCTGCCGTTTTTGCCGATCGCGCCCTCGCGTCATTGCCTGCGCACCGCGAACTTGCGAGCGCGTATGAAAAAAACACACTGCCCATTCGTTCTGCCGACATATGAAGTGTTTCGTCGTACCTACAAATGAGCGCACCGGCGTCTGAAGTAGGTGAGAACGTCGATTGACGTTCTCCGCGAAACGCCACATATTGCAAGCAGCGGAATCGCAAGCGAGGACTTGCGCCCCAAGGTTCTCCAGTGCATGTGGATCGTGATTTCCGCAGGTGTAACGCCTGCCTCAAACCGATCTGAAGCATGCCGTAACGACGTTGTTTTCCACAGGTGGGTCCACAGCATGTCCACCCAGACAACACTCGGCCAGGATTTCCCGATGCCCTGCAGACGCTGTGGCGGCGCCCTGTACCGGCAGGTCGACTATTGTCCGTATTGCGGCGCGGTGCATCCGCTCGACGCAGATCCGCACAAACGCACTGTGATACCCGGCAGCCGCGCCAGCGCGATGAACAGAAGCGCGCAAAAAAGCAGCTTCGATCCGACCAGGCCAAGCGGAACCGGACTCGCTGCGCAGACCGCGCTCACCGACGAAGCCGCTCCTGGCGAGCCGCCAATGCAAGCGCCGGTACTGGCGACGCTGCCTGCGCGCGCCGACCCGCCGTTCGCCGAGCCGCCGCATGCTGACGGCCGCGGCGTGTTCCCGATGCGCCGGGTACTGATCGCGATCGCGGTCATTGGCGCAATCGGGCTAGCGTATGTCGCTTATGCGCTATTCAGCGGCGACCACGAATCGCAGAACGGCAACACCGAGCAAACGGCAGACAATCCCCAGGACGCCAGAACGGCGACCGGCACGATTGCTCTATACACACCGGCCACACCGGCGCCGTCGACGAACCCGACTACCGCGAATAAGCCCACTGCTCTCGCGAATCCCGCGAATCCTGCCAATGCCGCGAAGACCGCACCGGCGATTCCAGCCACGCCGATCGCGCCGCCGATGGCCGTGCCCGCAAAACCGCTGGCGCCGCAGTTCCGCGATGCCGCGCAAGCGCTACAGGCAGCACGTCTGGCGCTCCACGCCAACGATCTGTCCGCGGCACAAGCGGCGCTCGGCGCAGTGCAAACATTGCAACCCGGCAACGCCGACGCGCAAGATCTGGCGACGGAATTGAAACCCCTCGCCGCGCGTCGCGACGCCGCGTTGCAGGCAGCGCAAGCATGTGCGGCGCAGCAGTCGTGGAACTGCGCACGTCAGCACGCCAATGAGGCACTCTCTATCGACACCGGCAACGACACCGCGAAGACGATCCTCGCACGCGTGATTCGCGAGACGGGATGGGCTCCGCTCAAGCCGCACGCTGCGATAGACAGCCCGGCCGGCGATCAATCGTTTGGATACCGAATTACGTAGCCGTTTGCGAAACCGCCGAAGCATCGCCAGACCGATTGCCCCGGCGATCGCGCGGCCTCTGAGCGGCAACAGACGGACACGGCACGCACAGCGCATAAACATGTGATGGCAGGCGGGTTCACCGGTGTCGCACAGGTGCCGGCGCGCGAGGCAGTTCAACCTTGACCGACAGGTAGATAGACCATGCTGAAGACATTTTTGGCGGGATGCCTTGGGCTGTTGCTGACGGTCATGTCATCGTTGGCAAGCGCCGAGCCGGCGCACTACAAGATCGTCACCGGCCCGGAACGGGGCACGTATATTCAGATCGGCCAGGACCTGTCGAAATGGGTGGCGCAGCCGGCCGGCATCGACCTGGAGGTGCTGGCCTCTAAAGGCTCGGCCGAAAACGTGCAGCGCATGCGCTTCGAGCCGGGCGTGAAGCTCGCGCTGGTGCAGTCCGACGTGTATCAGGCTTACATCGATATGGCCAACGCGGGCAATCCCGACGCCGGCACGGCCATCCGGCCGCTGCGGCTGATCATGCCGCTGTACGACGAGGAAATTAACGTCGTGGTCCGTGCCGACTCGCCAATGAAAACCCTCGCCGACATCAAGGACAAGAGCATCAGCGTGGGCCTGATCGGCAGCGGCACCGCTCAATCGGCCACGACCCTCTATCACCTGATGTTTGGACAGACCATTCCCGAGCAGAACATCCAGCACCTGAGCAACGAAGACGCCCTGGCCGCGCTGATCGTCAGGAAAGTGGATGTGGCGATCATCGTGGTCGGACAGCCGGCCAACCTGTTCAACGAAATGAACCCTGAATTGCTGCAACAGATCCGCTTGTTGAAGGCCGATCCTGCCGCCCCCGAAACCGCCCGCGCCAAACAGACCTATTTTCCCGCCACAATCCGCGCCACCAGCTATCCGAACTGGCTGAAGGAAGACGTCCCGACGTTGACGGTGAAGGCCTTTCTCGTCACCTACGACTACGGTCTGCGCGACACCGTCGGCAATCTGAATCATTTTGCCGACTCGCTGTGCGCCAACTTCGACAATCTTCAGGAGCACGGGCATCCCAAGTGGAAGCAGGTCAAACTCGAATTGCCCACGCTCGTGCGGGGATGGAAATACTACGGTCCCGTGGAAAAACATTTGCGCGCGTGCCTTGCGAACCGGAGCGCGGCGATCAGCGCGACCGCGGCGCAAGCTGCGCAAAAACCGCGTTCAGCCTGCACGGAGCAGGAGCGCCTGCTTCTACTGTGCAAGTAAGGCCGCTTGCTGGTGGCGAGAACTGTGCGTTCAGGCATGCGCCTTCGACATAGCCGACACCTCCATCGCCCGTTGCAGCGCCTCGTACACCTTGGGCCGGTTGCATTGCGACACGTTAAAGCGCAGGAAGCCGGCCGCCGATTGCGATGCGCTGAATACGTTACCCGGTGCGAACACCACGCTCTCGGCTAACGCGTGACGCGCGACGTCGGCGGCGTCGAGCGCATCCGGCAGGCACGCCCAAACGAAAATACCAGCCCGTGGCCGCGTCCACACTTCAAGACCTGCATAGCCCAGCCGCCTGATTGTTTCGCCCATGGCGTCCGCGAGTTTCGTGCGCATCGATTCCAGATGCCGCCGGTACGTGCCGTCCACCAGCAGACGATGCACCACGCTCGCCGCCAGTTGGCCGTTGCCGAACGAGGTGGCCAGCTTCAGATCGACCAGCGGTTCGACCCACTCGCTGCGCGCCGCGATGTAGCCGCAGCGCACGGCCGCGGACAGGGTCTTCGAAAAACTGCCGATCGAGACCACCCGCGCGAGCCCGTCGAACGCCGCGAGACGCGGTGCCGGTTCGTCCTCGAAGTCGGCGAAGATATCGTCCTCGACGATCAGCAGATCGTGCTCGCCCGCCAGTTTCAGCAAGCGGTGCGCGATAGCCGGCGCCAGCGTCGCGCCGGTCGGATTGTGGATCGCGGAATTGGTCACGTAGAGCCGCGGCCGATGCTCGATCAGCGCCCGCTCGAATGCCGCCAGATCCGGCCCGTTCGGCGTATAAGGCACACCGACGATGCGGGCACGATGCGCGCGCAGCAGCGCCTGAAAGTTGAAGTAGCACGGATCGTCGATCAGGACCGTGTCGCCGGGTTCCAGCAGAAAGCGGCAGACAAGATCGAGCGCGTGCGTGCCGCCGTCGGTCAGCACGATCTGCTCTGGCGGCGCTTCCACACCATGCTGCGCGAGCCGCCAGGCGAGTTGCTGGCGCAGCGCGGGCAGGCCGAGCGGGCTCGCATAATCGGCCAGCGGCGCCTGCGGGTCGCGCGCCAGGGCACGCAAAGCGCGGCGCACACCGTCTTCGGGCAGCCATGACGGCGGCATCCAGCCGCAACCCGGTTTGAACACCTTCGCACCGGCCTCCAGCGACTGCCGCGTAAGCCACAACGGATCGACCTCGCGATCCAGCCGCGGCCCGAGATCGGACAGCGCGAGCGGCGGCGCATGGCCGGACACGAAAAAACCGGAACCGCGCCGCGCCACGATCACCCCTTCCGCGACCAGCCGGTCGTACGCTTCCACCACGGTCGACTTCGACACACCGAGTGTTTCCGTCATCGCGCGGATCGACGGCACGCGCGCGCCCGGCATCAACGAACGGCCGGCAATACGCTCGCGCAGGCTGTCCATCACCGCGCCGACCCGCGTGCCGGCCGGTGCGCCCGGGCTCGTCCGGCTGCTATCACTTTCCGCCATCTGTACTGCTCCATGTTCGGTACAGTTTGTACGAATTGTACTGATCCGTAGCTTACCCTTTATCGTCCAGAAGCGGATGCTAGGCGTATTATTTGCAATCCGCATGGACTCTTCCAATGGACAAGACAACCAACGGCTGGGTGAGCGGCATGGTGGGCGTACTGATTTTCAGTGGCTCGCTGCCCGCCACCCGCATCGCCGTGCAGGGCCTCGATCCGGTGTTTCTGACGGTCGCCCGCGCAACCATCGCGGGCACGCTGGGTCTGTTGCTGCTGCTGGCATTCCGCGAGGCCAGGCCCGCGAAGCGCGATCTGATTCCGCTGGTGGTCGTCGCCCTCGGCGTGGTGGTCGGCTTTCCGCTCCTCACCGCCCTCGCGCTGCGCCACGTGAATGCCGCGCACGCCGTGGTGTTCGTCGGACTCCTGCCGCTGTCCACCGCGATCTTCGGCGTGCTGCGCGGCGGCGAACGCCCGCAGCCGGCGTTCTGGCTGTTCTCGGCGCTCGGCAGCGGCGCGGTGGTCGCGTTCGCGTTGCGCCACGGCCTCGACGCGTCGCCGCTCGGCGACGCGCTGATGCTGGCGGCAATCATCGTCTGCGGCCTCGGTTACGCAGAAGGCGCTCGGCTGTCGCGCCATCTCGGCGGCTGGCAGGTCATTTCGTGGGCGCTGGTGCTGTCGCTGCCGTTGATGCTGCCGCTCGCCTGGTGGACGCGCCCGGCTTCGTTTGAAGGAGTAAGCCACGCCGCGCTGTGGGGGCTTGCCTATGTGTCGCTCTTCAGCATGCTGATCGGCTTCGTGTTCTGGTATCGCGGGCTCGCGCTCGGCGGTATCGCGGGGGTCGGGCAGCTGCAGTTGCTGCAGCCGTTCTTCGGCCTGCTGCTCGCTGGTCTGCTGCTGCACGAACAGATACCGCCCGCGATGATTCTGGTGACCGTCGTGGTGGTGGCGTGCGTGGCGGGCGCCCGGCGCTTCTCGCGGGCCACGCCGGTGCGGCCGGCCGTCTGAGCGGAGCCTCGCCGGTGGCTCGTCCACGCGTGCGCATCCTCATTTTCAGGACGGCGCAAAGGCCTGACTATTCGTTGAATGCGGGTTGAATATGTCATCATCCCGATGATCGATCCACTACCCGCACCGCGACTACGATGCCGACCGCTTTTGCACAAACCGTCGAAGCCCGCTTTGCCGAACTCACACCGACCTCCAAGCGTGTCGCCAGTTACATGCTGGCGAATCTCGAACGGCTCGGCCTCGAAACCGCCGACCAGATCGCCCAGCAAGCCGGCACCAGTGGCATTTCGGTGGGCCGGTTCCTGCGCAGCATCGGCTACCAGAATCTCGACGATCTGAAGCGCGAACTGCGCGGCGCCCAGGAGCGCCCGTGGCTGATCACCGACCGGCTCGACGCGTTTCGCCGCACCGCCGGCCAGCACGGCGTAACGCCACCCGCGGCAAACGGCCCTGACGTCGCCCACGCTGCCCCGAACCCGGCTCTCGCCCACTCGCTCGAGCTTGAAATCGGCGCGATCCAGCATGTCTATCAGCTCGCGCAGTCGCCGGTGTTTGCCCGCGTGGCCGAACGCATTTCGAATGCGGACGCCGTCTATATTCTCGGCATTCAGTCCACGCGCGGCATCAGCAACGCGTTCTACAGCTACCTCGAGTACATCCGCCCGCGCGTGTTCTATTCCGACGGCATGTCGGGTTCGTATGTCGATTCGCTGAACTCCGAGTTCAAGTCGCCCTATCTGATCGTCACCGATACGCGCGCCTACTCGATGATCGCGCGCCGTTATTGCGAAGCCGCCACGCGCCGCGGCCTGCCCTTCGCGCTCGTCACCGATATCTACTGCCCGTGGGCTCGCGAGTTCGACGGCGATCTTTTGCAGGTGAAGACCGATGTCGGCCAGTTCTGGGATTCGCTGGCGCCGCTCACCTGCCTGTTCAATCTGCTGATCTCGGCGATTGTCGAACGGCTCGGGCCGGGTATCGACGAACGCGTTGCACGCAATCGCGAACTGCAAAGCGAATTCGATCAGTTCGATCTTTGAAGCGGCTGTCACCGTACTCGCGTACGTCGATCGCCGTCAGGATGCCGTCGTGGCCGCCGCTTCACCGCCGAGATACGCGTCGCGAATCCGCTCGTCGCCGAGCAGCGATTCGGCCGTGCCTTCGAGTACGACGCGGCCGGTCTGCAACACATAGCCGTAGTGCGCGATCTCCAGTGCAAGGCTGGCGTTCTGCTCGACCATGAAGAAGGTCACGCCCTGCCGGTTGATCGTGTCGATCAGTTCCAGCACCTTGTCGACGTAGAGCGGCGACAAGCCCATGGTGGGTTCGTCCATGCAGATCAGCTTCGGCCGGCTCATCAGCGCGCGCGCCATGGCCAGCATCTGCTGTTCGCCGCCTGAGAGCGTGCCGGCCTTTTGCGTCAGACGCTCTTTCACACGCGGGAAAAGGCCCAGCACGCGCTCATAGTCTTCGTCGATCGCCACGCGGTCGCGCCGCGTATAAGCGCCCATCAGCAGATTTTCACGCACCGTCATGTCGCCGAACAGCCGCCGCGCTTCCGGCACCGAGCCGACACCGCGCCTCACGATCTGCGGCGTGCTGAGGCCGCCGATCGCCTCGCCTTCGAACGTGATGCTGCCGGCACGCGGCTTGTGCAGACCGAGAATCAGCTTCATCGTGGTCGACTTGCCGCTCGCGTTGCCGCCGAGCAGGCTCACGATCTGCCCGCGCCGCACTTGAAAATTGACGTCGAAATGCACCTGCACGGGGCCGTAGAACGTTTCGATATGTTCGAGTTTCAGTAAAGCATCGCTCATCGTCGATATTCCAGCAAAAGTTCAGGCGGCCACGCACACGGTCGCCGCGCCGCCGACATTGCGATGGCCTAGATAGGCCTCGATCACACGCGGATCGTTGCGCACCTCGCGTGGCAAGCCTTCGGCGATTTTCCCGCCGTTGTCGAGCACGATCACGCGATCCGACAGCCGCATCACCATGTCGAGCTTGTGTTCGATCAGCAGGATCGTCAGCCCGCGCGATTTCAGTTGCTGAATCAGCACCAGCATTTCGGCGGTCTCGGACTCGTTCATGCCGGCCGTCGGCTCGTCGAGCAGCAGAATGCGCGGATGCAACGCGAGCGCGCGGGCAATCTCGACCCGCCGCCGGTTCGCATATGACAGGCTATGAGCCGGATGATCGATGCGCGGCGTCAGGCGTTCGCCGAACCCGGCAATGATCTCGCGCACTTCGTCGCGCAGCGCCGCATCTTCACGGCGAACCGCAGCCGACCCGACGAGCGCGCGCGCGACTTCGGCAATGGCGCCCACGATCGGCCAACCCGTGCGGGTCACACGCAAACGCGCATGCGCGCCGATCAACACGTTATCGAGCACGCTCAGATTGCCGAATACCCGGCCATGCTGAAACGTCCTCGCCAGTCCGAGTGCTGCCAGCTTTTCCGGCCGCACGCCGGTGATGTCGCGACTGTCGAAACGCACGCTGCCCGCGTCCGGCGTATCGAGCCCGGTGATCAGATTGAACAGCGTCGATTTGCCCGCGCCGTTCGGTCCGATCACGCTGATCAGTTCACCTTCCGAAATCGACAGATCGACTCCGTTCACCGCAGTCAGTCCGCCAAAGCGCCGCGTCACGCCGCGCACGTCGAGGAGAGTCTGTGTCATGTGCGCTCCGTCATACCGTTCCCAGCAAACCCTGCGGCCTGAACCGCACGAGCAGCAGCAATACCAGCCCGTAGATCAGCATCCGGTAGTCGGCGGCCCAGCGGAAAATCTCCGGCAACCCGATCAGCGCCACCGCGCCGACAATGCCGCCCAGCACGTTGCCGAGCCCGCCGAGAATCACCATGGTCAAGGCGAGGATCGACACTTGCGAGTCGAAGGTCTGGTTGTTGATGTAGCTATACAGATGCGCTGCGATCCCGCCGCTAATCCCGGCGGCCAGACCGCCGAACGCAAACGCGATCGCCTTGTAGCGGTTCGGGCGAATTCCGTGCGAACGCGCCGCCACTTCATCTTCGCGAATCGCACGCAGCGTGCGGCCCAGGTGCGAGCTCAACAGCCGCGTTTGCAGCAGTGCCAGCACGATCAGCACGCCTAGCGCGAACCAGTAAATCGCGCGGGCGCTATCCGGCGTCCAGCCGAACACCGACAGCGGCGCAATGCCCGCGATGCCGAGCGGACCACGCGTCAGGCTGTCCCAGTTGAGGATCACGAGGCTCACGACTTCGCCAATGCCCAGCGTCGCGATCGACACGTAGTGGCCGCGCAAACGGAACGCCGGATAGACCAGCAGCGTGCCGAGTGCGGCGGTGATCAAACCGGCGCAAAAAATCGTCACGACCGGCGACCAGCCGAGGTTCATCGACAGCAACGCCGACGCGTACGCACCAATCACCAGCAACGCGGCATGGCCAAGCGAAATCTGTCCGACCGTGCCCGCCACCAGCGTCAGGCTCAACGCCAACATTCCGTACAGCCAGGCATTGGTGAGGGTTTGCAGGAGATAGGACGACGTGGCGGCGAACGGCAACGCGAGCGCGGCCAGCGCGAGAACAATCACCACGGCGCGTGGCACTTTCACCGCTTTGCCCGCGGACAGGAAGGTGCCGGTCATCGGCTCCGGCGGCAAACGGCGGCTGCCGCTAAAGAGTCCGTTGGGACGCCACACCAGAAACAGCAGAAGCAGAACGAACGCGAACAGATCGCGGTAACTGGTGCCGAAGATCGCCACGCCATAGCTCTCGACCAGGCCCAGCAGCAGGCTGCCGACAATCGCGCCCGGCACATTGCCCAGACCGCCGATCAGCAAGGCCACCACGCCCTTGAGCGTGGCCTGGAAACCCATCGCCGGATCGATGCTGTTGTAGTACATACCGACCAGCAGGCCGCTCACGCCGCCGAGCGCGCATGCGATCGCAAATACCGCCTGATTGACGCCATTGACGTTGACGCCCATCTGCTGCGCGGCGTCGCGGTCCTGCGCCGTTGCGCGTACGGCCCAGCCCAACCGGGTGAAACGCAAAAACACATAGAGCACGGCTGCCGCCGTCACGCCGATGCCGGCAATCAGCAGGTCCAGCGAGCCGATCGTCGCACCGCCAAGCCGAAAATGCCAATCGGGCAGCGTGCTCGGCACCGGCCGGGGATCGGCGCCGAACAGCAACTGCGCGCACTGATCGAGCACGAAGCTGATGCCGATCGTGGCGAGTAACGGGGCGATACGCGCGGCACCCTGCAGCGGCCGCAAGCCGATCCGCTCGATCGCGATGCCCAGCAGCCCGCAACCGAGCACCACCGCCAGCAAGGCGAGCGGCAACGGCAACCCGAGCCGCGTCAGACACAGCCAGCCGATGAAGCTGCCGATCATGTACACCGAGCCGTGTGCGAAGTTGATCAGATGCGACACGCCGAAAATCAGCGCGAGCCCGACCGCCAGCAACGCGTAGATATTGCCGACGATCAGTCCATTGATCGTGTAGTCGAGCCATGAGGCCATAGCATTCAGATCCGGTGAAAACAGACAAACAGGCGGACACACAAGCCGACACGTAAGCGTCGCTTAGGCGTTGCCTGTGCGTTGCCTGTGCATTGCCGAAGTGTTATTTCGAAGCGACCAGTGGCTTCGCACCGTCCCATTGCGTGAACTGGTTGTCCTTGACGACCAGATACACGCTGCGCGCGCCGGCCACGCGGCGTGTCTGCGGATCGAACTGCACCTTGCCGAAGATCAGGCTCGGCACATCCCTGATCTGCTTCAGACCGTCGTGCACCGCCTGCCGGGTCACGCCGTAGCGGCGCATGACCTCCGCCGAGACGATCATCGCGTCATACGCGCGCGCGGCGAACGTGTCGGGCTCACCGTTGTACTTCGCGCGATAACGCTGCACGAAGTCCTGTACCTCGGGCCGCTTGTCGCCGGGGAAAAAATTCGATTCGGTGAATACGCCGTTTACGGCCTCGCCGCCGAGTTCGAGAAATTTCGGCGAATAGACCGAGCCCACTGCCGCGATCGGCTGCGTCAAACCCGACGAACGCGCCTGACGCACGATCTGCGCACCGTCCGCGTAGTACGAGATCAGCACAAGCGAATCGGGTTTCGCTTCGTTCACCCGCACCAGCGTCGCGCGAAAATCTTTTTCAGTGGGCTGATAGCCTTCTGCCGCGACGACCTGTGCGCCGTCCTGCGCCGCGGCCTTCGCGAAAATGTCCTTGCTGGTGCGGCCCCAGTCGGTATTCAGATAGAGCACCGCGATGCGCCTGAAGCCGAGTTCCTTCGTTGCGTAGTGCGCGAGCAGCGGTTGCTCCTCAGCCTGGCTGAGCGCGGTGCTCCACATGTAGTCGCCACCCTTCGTGAAGTCCGGGTGCGAATTGGTGAAGCCGAATTGCACGAGTTGTCCGCGCTGATAAATCGGCGAGGCCGCCATCGAAGTCGTGCTTGAGAGATCGCCTAACTCCAGCAGAATGCGCGGGTCGCCGACAAACTTCTGTGCGATCGAGACCGCCTGGCGCGGGTCGCCACGGCTGTCCTCGAAGTCGTAAGCGAGCGGCCGGCCCTTGATGCCGCCCTGGCTGTTGATCTGCTCAAGCGCAAGATCGAAGCCGCGCTTCCACTGCGTGCCGTATTGCGCGTCCTGTCCGGTGAGCGGCCCACTCACACCGATCAGATACGGCTCGCCCGCCGCGGCGCCGGCATGAGCCGGCAAGCTTGCGGTGAGTCCCATTACTGCGGCGAGCACCGGCAGCGTTTTCAGCCAGCGCGACCAGTTGGTTCGCGACGATTTGGATACGTGTTTCATGTTTGCCCCGACTGTCATCTTCAAAGTGAGGCCATGTAACCACGGTGAATTCCGGCAGCCCAACGAAGTTTTGGGAATATGGTTATCACGTCGACGAGCATGCCTCCGCTCGCGCAAGGCAACCCGGCAGACGAGCATTCACTGTCACTCGCCGAGTCGCGCGGGCATCTCATTGACGCAATTGATTTTTCTTCTTTTTGACAGACGCCGTAGGGAAGAAAACTCGAGGCGCCACGCGCTCGCACACCGATTCCCTTCGCATTTTTTCCGCTGTCGATATCGAAATTCATTATATAAATCGCGCATTCAGACGACCCTACAATGCGCAGATCGAATTGCCAGGGCGCGTCATGGAGCTGCATCAACTCGAAGCCTTTTCGGCGGTCATGTCCGCCGGCAGCATCACCGGTGCGGGACGTTTGCTTGAACGCTCGCAGCCGGCCGTCACACGCCAGATTCAGGAGCTCGAAGCGGATCTCGGCTATGCGCTGTTCAATCGCAATGGTCCGCGTGTCACGCCGACGCATCGTGCGTTTCTGCTTTACGAAGAAGTCGAGCGTTCGCTGGTCGGGTTGAAGACCATCGAGCAGCGGGCGCGCGCCATCGGTCTCGGCGAAGCGGAACCGCTGCGTGCAGCGGCCACGCCCGCGCTGGCCGCGTCGATCGTGCCGCCTGCCATCGCGATGCTGCCGCCGCTCGGGCACGCACCGCAATTCCAGTTGCGCAGCCTGTCGGCTGAACACGTCGTGCATGAAGTGCTGACCCGCACCGCGGATATCGGTCTGGTCACATTGCCGATCGGGCATGCGGGGCTCGACATTCACTGGATCGCCGAGGCGCCTTGCGTGGCACTGATGCAGAGCGGCGACCCGCTCGCCACGCTGCCGCATATCACGCTGCGCGATCTCGCGAAACGGCGCATCGTCACCGTGGCGAACCGTTTCCGGCTACGGCATCGGATCGACGCAGCGTTCGCGGCCGCGCACATCGCCGCCGACGTGTTTCTCGAAACCAATGCATCGCTGAACGCGGTGATGGCCGCTCGCGCGGGCGCCTGCGTCGCAATCGTCGACCCCGCCACCGGACTCGGCCTGCCCATCGAAGGCGTGACGGCGCGGCCACTCGATTGCGCGATTCCTTTCTTCTTCGGCGCCGTCACGCCGGCGGGCAAACCGCGCCGCGCCGCCGTCGACGCGTTGCTGCAAGCCATCGAACATGCGACCCGCGAACTGCTCGACGGCGTGGTCCTGCATCCGCCCCAGCAACACGACGCACTGCTGCAACGCGAAACGCGTGCCGCTCGTACGCGCACCAAACATCCGGAACACACAGCATGAATCGCCTTGCCGATCTCGAAGCCCGCTTGCGTGAAGATCTGCGCTGGCTGGAATTGCCCGCGCCCTCCTGGGTCCCGCCACGTTTCGCCGGTGCCGAACGCGTACTCGATGTCGCGGTGATCGGCGGCGGCATGGCAGGGCTCGCCGCGGCAGCGGAATTGCGCTGGCTGGGCGTCGACAATCTGCGGGTATTCGATCGCGCAGCACCGGGACGCGAAGGTCCGTGGGTATCGTTCGCGCGCATGGAAACGCTGCGCTCGCCCAAGCAGCTCACGGGTCCCGCGCTGCGCATGCCGGCTCTCACATTTCGCGCGTGGTACGAAGCGCAATTCGGCGAACCCGCGTGGGAGGCACTCTACAAGATTCCGCGCACCCAATGGATGGACTATCTGCGCTGGTATCGCGAGGTGCTCGATCTGCCGGTGCAGAACGACACCGCGCTCACCTCGCTGCGTCCGCGCGACGACGGTCTGCTTGAACTCGATCTGCACGATCTCAGGAAAGCAGGCGCGCGGCGCACGCTGCTCGCGCGGCATGTCGTGCTCGCCACCGGCCGTGACGGATTGGGCGGCCCATTCGTACCGGTGATCGCCAATACGGTTGCGCGCTGCTACTGGGCGCATTCGGCGGAGGCAATCGACTTCGCCGCGCTCGCCGGCAAGCGTGTCGGTGTTGTCGGCGCGGGAGCGTCCGCCTTCGACAACGCCGCGACCGCGCTCGAAGCGGGGGCGGCCGGCGTCGATCTGTTTATCCGCCGCGACGACATTCCACGCGTGAACAAGCTGACCGGCATCGGCAGTCCGGGGCTTGTGCATGGTTTCGCCGATCTCGACGACGCATCGAAGTGGCGCTTTCTGCACTATGCGCAGACCGAGCAGACGCCACCGCCGCGAGACAGCGTGCTGCGGGTTTCACGCCATTCCAATGCCCGCTTTCATGTCGGCAGTCCGGTGGCGGCGCTCGACGAACTCGACGGCGCGCTCGCGGTAACAACACCCAAGGGCCGTTACGTGGTGGACTTTCTGATCTTCGCGACCGGCTTTCACTCGGATATCGCCACGCGTACCGAGTTCGCGCCGTTCGCCGGTTTGGTACGGCGCTGGAAAGACCGCTATCGCGCGGACCCGTCGCTGCCTTCGCACGAACTGGCGGAGTCGCCGGATCTCGGCGACGCGTTCGCGTTTCAGGAGCGCGAACCCGGCACCTGTGCGGCGCTGACGCAGATTCATTGCTTCAATCATGCGGCGAGCCTTAGCCATGGAAAGCTGTCCGGCGACATCCCCGCGATCAGCGAAGGCGCGCAGCGCCTCGCACGCGGCATCGCGAGCCGCCTGTTCGACGCGGATCGCGAGCGCCACTACGAGGCGCTGGTCGCCTTCGATAAAGCGGAGTTACAAGGGGATGAATGGACGGATGCGGATGCACCGTCCGGCACTGCGCGCGCTCATCTGCAAGCAGAGCATGCCGCTGACATTACCGCTGACGATCCCGCCGAAAACGCCGCAGAAAACACCGCAGAAAACACTGATTAACCCGCCGGAGCAGATATGACCGACCTCGCGTCACAGACCCAATCGTCCGCACTTTCAGACGTCGCCGCCACCGCCACCGTCGATACCATCGACACCCTCGCCGGCCTGCAAGCGGGCAGCCCGCTCGGCGCGCTGCGCCATGCCCGCGACAAGGTCGCGCTGCACACGCAACGCAGCGAAGACGCGCTGTTCGATCCGGCGTTGCCCGATCTGTCGCTGCACGAGCGTTTGTTTGCCGCATGGTATGCCGCCCGTCTCTCACTGGCCGACGATCTCGCCGACGCCTACACGGCGAAGCTGATCGCCGCCGGCGCACAGCGGGTCACGCTCGATGCAATCGAGGCGGGTGCGCTCGACCCCACCGCCGACGCGCGCCTGATCGCCATCCTTTCTCACGTCAAGCTATTGGTGCTCAGGCCGGTCGAAGCACGCCCCGAGCATCTGCGGACGCTGCAACAAACCGGGGTCACGACACGCGGCATCGTCGCGCTGTCCCAACTGATTGCATTCGTCACTTATCAATTGCGCGTGGTAGCGGGCCTGAAGGCATTGCGCGCCGCCCAGGAGGCAGCATGAACCAGGTGAACACCAGTGCATCGCCGCTTGACCGGTTCAACGGCTTTACCTTCGATACGCTTGGCTGGCGCGCATGGCTCGACACGGTCAGCCTCGAGAACGCCACGCCCGAGCAGCTGGCCGTGCTCGATGAAAGCCATCCGCACGCGAAGACCTCCGACTACTATCTTCTGCTGGTCCAGCAGGCGGAAATCCTGCGGCAACGCTCCGGCGTTTTCAACGCGATCATGTATGCACCAGGCGGCTTGCCGCGCGCCGAGCGCGAACTCGCCAGCACCGTGGTCTCGCGCGTGAACGGCTGCGTGTATTGCGCTTCGGTGCATGCACAACGATTCGGCCAGCTCGCGAAACGGACCGACACGATCGAAGAGGTTTTCGAAGACCCGTCGAGCGCCGGCACCACGGCGCGCGAGCGAGCGATCATTCAGTACGCGATCGAACTGACCGATCACCCTGAAAATGTCGACGCAGACGCTATCAGGCGCCTCGAAGCGAATGGCCTGACGCAGGCGGAGATTCTCGACCTGACTCACGCGATCGCGATCTTTGCGTGGGCCAACCGGTTGATGCTCACGCTTGGCGAACCGGTGTTTCCGCAAGCGGGCGCGTGAGGTGCGGGCGCAGCGGCCCACGCCGTCCAGGCGCGACCGCCTGCACGCGCCGAAAAAGCCAAAAGCCGCATTGCGGTATCCTCAGCGGCTCGTTCAGAAGGAGGATGGATTCATGAAGTTTTCGATTTGCGTGGCACTCGCCGCCCTGACGCTGTCCGCTACCGCGTACGCGCAAACCTCGCAAACCTTTCGCTTCGGCGAAGGCCAGAGCACGCTGCCGTCCGGCAATGCCCATCCGGCACCCACGCCGGGCACGCAGACCCAACAGCCGCAACCGATGCAAGCCCAGCAGCAACCGCAGCCCGCTGACCATGCCCCAGCCAAAAGCGACCCCAAGGCCAAGCCAAAGCACAAGGCAAAGCGCCACCGGCATTACCGCGGGCATGTGAAACAACCGGATACCTACTCGCACAACTGACCGGCGCAACGCACCACACATCACACGCCGGCCGCCACGCGCCGGCTGCTGCGCGACGAGAATCCGTAATGCCCGGCCGCGACGTGTGGCCGGGCACGCCACGCGGGGCGCGGACCGTGCCGCTCACTTATGCATGCGCCCATACTGCCTATAGATCGTGGCGATTTTTGACGCGCTTCAAATTCGCGGGCGCGGCGGGCATAGTAAAACGTATTCACAGATTCACCGGCCACGACAGGAACACGTATGAGCACCACCCGCCCCGCCCCCTCCACACCCCATTCGACCGATTCAGCCGCCCCGACGCCACTGCCCGCCCCATTGATCCGCGACGCCACCGAAGCCGACCTGCCCGCGATCCAGGCGATCTACGCCCACCACGTGTTGACCGGCGTCGCTTCGTTTGAAGAAATCCCGCCTTCCGTCGACGATCTGCGTACGCGGCTCGCATCGGTGCTCAGTCATGGGTTGCCGTACATGGTGGCCGAGATCGACGGCGAAGTCGCCGGCTATTGCTACGCGACGCCATACCGGCCGCGCGCCGCGTATCGGAACACGATCGAGGATTCGATCTACGTGAACGACGCGTATCGCGGACGAGGACTGGGACGCGTGTTATTACAGGCGCTGATCGAACGCTGCGAAACCGGACCGTGGCGCCAGATGGTCGCCGTGATCGCCGACGGCGGCAGCGGCGGCTCGCTCTCCCTGCATGCGCAACTGGGTTTCGAATTGACCGGCACATTAAAGGCGGTGGGCTTCAAGCACGGCCGCTGGCTCGACACCACGCTGATGCAACGGACCTTGGGGGCCGGCGATTCGACCGCGCCAGACGACATCGCGCAGGAACGCGGCTAAAGCCCGGCCCCTGGTTTCAATACGTCCCTCAAGGTCAGGGCCGGTTGCGCAGCACCGCGGTGTAAGTCACCGGCCCGTCGTCCGACGGCACGCCCAGGCATTCCGGCATTGCACGTTCCGTCAGTGTCCTGAATGCCGATGAAGATCCATATCGCGACGCACCGCGCCGGGAGCCATGCAAATCATCGCGTTGCCAGCCGAACTCGCCGCCGGGTTGGCCACCGCGTTAAAATCCCCCCATGCCCAATACGCCGCCCCCCTTGCCGCCCTTGCCCGACGCCTCGAGCGTCCCGCCAGGCGCCGCGCCGCGCAATGAATACACGGTCGACGAACTCGCGCGCGTCACCGACACCACGGTGCGCAACGTGCGCGCCTATCAGGACCGCGGCCTGCTTGCGCCACCGGAAAAGCGCGGCCGCGTCGGCGTATATGACGACACGCATGTGTCGCGTCTGAAGCTGATCAACCATCTGCTCACGCGCGGCTACACGCTCGCGAACATTCAGGATCTGATCATGGCGGTGGACGAAGGCCACGATCTGCGTTCGATCCTCGGCCTTGAAACCGCGATCGGCGGACGCTGGTCGCGCGAACGGCCAAAGAAATACTCGCTGCTCGAACTGCTGCAGATGTTCGGCGACAAAGCCTCGCCGAGCGCGCTTGGCAAAGCGGTCGATCTCGGTTTGCTGGAGCGCGACGGCCTCTCCTTCGTGTCCGGCAACCCCACCGCGCTGGCCGCCGGCGCGACCATGGCCAAGGAAGGCATTCCGCTCGCCGACCTGCTCGACGCCGTGGGCGTCGCCCGGCCGCATTTTCAGGCGGTCGCCAAGGCACTGGTCGACCTGGTGGTCCGCCAGCTGGACCGCTACGACGCCGACGCGCTGCCGCCGCCTGCCGACGTGCCCGCGCTCGTCGACGCAATCTGGCGGGTGCGGCCGCTGGCGATGGTGCTGGTCGAAAGCGAAATGAACCGCGCGTTGGAAGAGGCTTCCGGCGATTACCTCGGCGACCGCGTCGCGGCGATCATGGAAAAGAAGCTCGGTCATCCGGCCGAAGCCACCGCGGCGAAGAAAGATAAATCCAGAAAATAGTCACTCCGCGTTCGCGCGCGCGTCATATTCAAATCTGCATTGCTTCGTTTGATCGGCGGGATGTCCGTGCGACGATCTTCGATCGATCGAACGCAATGGAGATTCGCAGGATGGCCCGTCATACCCGTATTTCGCTTCACATCGCCGCCACCTTGCTGGCGGCGCTCGCCACCTTGAGCGCGAACGCCCAGAGCAGCAACGGCAAGGCTAACGAGCCGGCCAACGTGCTGCGCATTGGTTATCAGAAGTCGGGCCTGCTCGCGATCCTCAAGGCGCAAGGCTCACTCGACGAAAAGCTCAAACCGCTCGGCTACAGCATCAAGTGGTTCGAATTTCCGGCCGGCCCGCAATTGCTCGAAGCGCTGAACGCGAACAGCCTCGACTTCGGCTATACCGGCGCGCCGCCGCCCGTGTTCGCGCAGGCCGGCGGCGTGCGCTTCGTGTATGTCGGCGCGGAGCCCTCGGGGCGTCATGCCGAAGCGATTCTGGTCCGAGGCGATTCGACGCTGCACAGCGTGGCGGAACTGAAGGGCAAGCGTGTCGCGTTGCAGAAGGGTTCGAGTTCGAACTATCTGCTACTCGAGGCACTGAAGAAAGCCGGCCTGCGTTACGAAGACGTTCGCCCGGTCTACCTCGCCCCCGCCGACGCGCGCGCCGCCTTCGAAAGCGGCACGGTCGACGCATGGGCGATCTGGGACCCTTATTACGCCTCCGCACAACAGACGCTGAAGGCACGCGCGCTGGTCGATTACTCGGAGCTCAATAGTCCCTATAACTTCTATGAAGCCACGAGCGAGTTCGCCCAGCAGCATCCCGACGTAATCCGCGCGATTCTCGGCCAACTTCGCGTCACCGGCCTGTGGGTCAACGACCATCCAGTGGAAACCGCCGCGCTGATCGCACCGAAGGTCGGTCTGGATCAGAAGCTGGTCGAAACCTGGGTGCGCCGCTATCCGTACGGCACCACCGCCGTGACCGACGAAATCGTGCGCTCGCAGCAGATCGTCGCCGACGCGTTCTACGGCGCGCATCTGATTCCGCAAAAAATCACCGTGAAGGACAATGTCTGGCAAAACCGCGAGGTGGCAGCCAGTCTGGCGGGCAAGTAGGCACTGGCGGTCTGAAAGGACAAAGGGCGCTCGAGCCTTACGCCACGGCCTTCTCCGCTCCATAGAGTTTCCCGTCTAACCCGTTGCTTGCGTCATCCGTTGACAGCCTCTATTGTTACATCAACCAATGTAACAGTTAAGAGCGAATAAAAGGAGACGGATCGGATGAACGCACGCATGATGCCCCTCGACGACGCGGCGCCCACTGCATCCGCGCCCATCGAAACCGATATCGCCATCATCGGCTCGGGCTTCGCCGGCCTGGGCATGGCGATCCGGTTGCGCCAGGCCGGCATGACCGATTTCATCGTCGCGGAAAAGGCCGAGTCGGTGGGCGGCACCTGGCGTGACAACCACTACCCCGGTTGCGCTTGCGACGTGCAATCCCACGTCTATTCGTTCTCCTTCGCCCCGAATCCGCGCTGGACCCGCATGTTCGCGCGCCAGCCGGAAATTCGCGCGTATCTGGAAGCGTGCACGCAACGGTTCGGCATTCAGCGTCATCTGCGCTTCGGGCATGAACTTGCCTCCGCGGTCTACGACGAAACCCGCCACCGCTGGCAACTGACGTTCGCAAACGGCCAGCGCTGGTCCGCCCGCGTGCTGATTTCGGGAATGGGCGGACTCTCGCGCGCGGCCATTCCGAACATTCCGGGCATCGAGACATTCAAGGGTAAAGCGTTCCATTCCCAGCACTGGGACCATACGTATCCGCTCGAAGGCAAACGCGTCGCGGTGATCGGCACCGGCGCGAGCGCGATCCAGTTCGTGCCGCAGATCGCGCCGCGCGTCTCGCATCTGAACCTGTTCCAGCGCACGCCACCGTGGATCATGCCGAAGGCCGACCGCGCGGTGAAGCCGTTCGAGCAGTGGCTGTTCAGGCATCTACCGTTCACGCAGAAGATCATGCGTTCGGCGCTCTACTGCATGCTCGAATCGCGCGCTTTCGGCTTCGCGATTCATCCTTCGCTGATGAAGACCGCGCAGAAAGTCGCTGAGCGGCACTTGCGCCGCCAGGTGCCCGATCCGCAACTGCGCGCCACGCTCACACCGAACTACACGATGGGCTGCAAGCGCATCCTGATCTCGAACGACTACTTCCCCGCGCTGTCGCGCCAGAACGTGTCCGTGACAACCACCGGCATTGCCCGCATAGAAGAAGACGCAGTGATCACGACCGACGGCGCGCGCCATCCGGCCGACTGCCTGATCTTCGGCACCGGCTTTCAGGTGGCCGATCCGTTCCCGGCGGGCGTGGTGCGTGGCCGTGGCGGCATCGATATCGTCGACACATGGCGCGATGGCGCACATGCGTATCTCGGTACGACGCTGCCTGGTTATCCGAACTTCTTCATGATCGTCGGCCCGAACACCGGCCTCGGCCACAACTCGATGGTGTTCATGATCGAGTCGCAAGTCGAATACGTGCTGCGCGCGCTGAAGACGATGAACGCAGAGCGCACCGCCGCGATCGAAGTGCGCCCCCATGTCGAGCGCGCCTACAACGAGAAGATCCAGCAGAAACTCGGCCGCGCGATCTGGTCGACGGGCGGTTGCAAGAGCTGGTATCTCGATCCGAAGACCGGCAAGAACACCACGCTGTGGCCAGGATTCGCCTACAAATTCCGCCAGGCAACCCGCACTTTCAGCATGGACGACTACCTCGCGTATTCGCCCGCGGCGCAGCCGCTGGGCGCACACCCGGGCTCGCAGCCGCAGCCCGTGCATGCGCACGGCAATGCGGCGGCGACGTCGGCGGAAGCAACCTGAAAAACGATAACGACAAGGCACCGTTCAGAGAGGACAGGAGATAAGCCAATGAAGAACTTCACCGACAGAGTAGCCGCCATCACCGGCGCGGGCTCGGGTATGGGCCGTTCGCTCGCGATTCAGTTGGCGCGCGAAGGCTGCCACCTCGCGCTGGCCGACCGCAATGCCACGAGCCTGGCCGAAACCGCGCAACTCGCGCAGGCCGCTGCACCACATGTGGTCGGCTCGCCGCTGCGCATCACCACGCGCGTGCTCGACGTGTCGGACCGCGCCGCGATGTTCGACTGGGCCGCCGAAACGGCCGCGCAGCATCAGCGTGTGAACCTCGTGTTCAATAACGCGGGCGTGGCGCTGTCGAGCACCATCGAAGGCATGGAGTACGCCGACCTGGAGTGGATCGTCGGCATCAATTTCTGGGGCGTGGTGCATGGCACGAAGGCCTTTCTGCCGTATATCAAGGCGTCGGGCGCGGGGCACATCGTCAATACGTCGAGCGTATTCGGCCTGTTCTCGCAACCGGGCATGAGCGGCTACAACGCGACCAAATTCGCCGTGCGCGGCTTTACGGAAGCATTGCGGCAGGAACTCGATCTGATGAAGTGCGGCGTATCGGCGACCTGCGTGCACCCGGGCGGCATTCGCACGAGCATCGCGCAGTCGAGCCGGATCTCATCGAACATGGTCGGCTTCATGCTGGAAAACGAACAGCAAGGCAAGGACGACTTCGAGAAGTTTTTCATCACCACCGCCGACGAAGCCGCACGCGTGATTCTCGACGGCGTGCGCAAGAACAAGCGGCGCGTGCTGATCGGCCGCGACGCGCGCGCCGCCGACTGGCTCGCGCGTACGTTGCCGGCGGCCTACCAGGCGCTGGTCGTGATGCAGACGCGCCGCATGAAGCGCATTGCGGAAAAGCGCGCGCGCCGCGCCGCGCAAATGGACGGGCGGCGTGCCTGATGCGCAGGCCGTCATCTCACACCATGCAGACCGTCCGATCAGCACATTCAGCACATTCAGCACATTCAGCACATTCAGCAGCATATAAAGGATCACAAGGAGAAAGGCCATGATGCCGGTTCGCCGCGACCTCCGTTTCAATTTACCGCAGGAACGTGCCTGCGATTGGCACGTGCAGGGCTCGCACGTAACCCACTTCTTCAACGCGCTTTCACTGCTGTTCCCGGCCGGTGAGCGCTTTTTCATGGACAGCGTGCGCAACTACCGCGACCAGATCGACGACCCCGTGCTGAAGAAGCAGGTGCTCGGCTTCATCGGTCAGGAAGCGATGCATACGCGCGAACACATCGAATACAACGATCTGCTGCAGGAAGCCGGCTTACCCGCGCATAAGCTCGACAAGCGCCTGTGGGCGATTCTCAACTTCGGCCGCAAGATCCTGCCGCATTCGTATCAACTCGCGGTCACGGTCTGCCTCGAACACTACACCGCGATGCTGGCGGGCCTGCTGCTGGAGGATGCATCGCGTATCGGCGGGTCGGTCGAAGGCTATACGCAGATGTGGACGTGGCATGCGCTCGAAGAAACCGAACACAAGTCGGTTTCCTACGACGTGTGGAATACGGTGCTGAAGCCCGGCCTCGGTCGCTACCTGCTGCGCACCGGCACGATGCTCGCCACCACGCTGACCTTCTGGCTGATCGTGTTCGACTACCACGTGCGCCTGCTGATCGCCGATCGCAAACGCGGCGGCCATATCCGCGGCATGTGGCGCGTCGTGAAGTATCTGTACGGTCCGCGCCACGGCGTGTTTCCGCGTATTGCCGGGGAGTGGCTGAGCTTTTTCCGGCCGGGCTTCCATCCGTGGGATCACGACAATCGTGCGCAGCTATCGCGCATCGACGGCCTCGTGGCCGCGGTTGACGCCACCAACGCGGCCACGCCAAGCGCCCGCAAAGCCGCCCGGCGCGGCGTGCAGGCGGCCGCATGATACGCGACACGCTGTCGGTCGAAGCCGGCGACGTGCGGCTCGCGGTGTACGTGAGCGGACCGCGCGACGCACCGCCGCTCGTGCTGGTGCACGGTTATCCGGATTCGGCCGCGGTGTGGGAACCGGTGCGCGCGCAACTCGACGCGCGCTACCGTGTCATCAGCTACGACGTGCGCGGGGCCGGCGCTTCCGGTGCGCCAGAAGCGCGCGCGGCTTACCGGCTCGAGCGGCTCGCCGCCGATCTCGCGGCTGTGGCCGATGCAACCTGCGGCACACGGCCGTTTCACCTGGTCGGTCACGACTGGGGGTCGATTCAAAGCTGGGAAGCCGTCACCGACCCGGCCTTCAAAGGCCGCATTGCGTCGTATACGTCGATCTCCGGACCGTGCCTCGACCATGCGTCGTTCGGCTTACGCGGCGCGAGTTCAGCCGCCGGCGTTGAGCGTGCGGAACAGCCCGGAGTACATCAGACAACAAAGCGCCCATTTGGCAGCAGTCTTCGGCAAACGCTCAAGTCCTGGTACATCTTTTTCTTTCACCTGCCGTTGCTGCCGGAGTTGGTGTGGCGTACGGGCGGCGCACGCATGTGGCCGTTATGGCTGCGCGTGACGGAACGGGTGCGCCCCGAGCGGGACCCCGCGCAAATGCGCAACGCCATCAACGGCCTGAATCTCTACCGCGCCAATTTCATCGACAGGCTGCTGCATCCACGTGCACGCCATGCACATGCGCCCGTGCAATTCATCGTGCCGCTGCGCGATCGCTACGTCGGGCCCGAGCTCTCCGTGGGGCTCGAAGGCTGGCTCGGTGCATACGGCCGCACCGAAATCGATGCCGGTCATTGGGTCGTACTGCGCGAACCCGAACGCATCGCGGCAGGCATCGAGCGCTTCGTGGAACTGCACCAGGTCCAGCGTCCATCGGAAGGCGGCGGTCCCGACACCTCGACGCAGGTCAACGCTCGCGCGGCAGGCGTGTAAATAGCGTCGGATAGTCGATCACGAGGCCGTCTTCATCCACCGTCAGGTCCGCGGTGAAATTGCGGAAGATGCCTTCGTAGCGATACACCCGATTCAGCTCGATGCACGAATACGCCTGTTCGGCACGCGTGACCTGCAAATCCGGCGTCGAAATATAGGCGACGGAAATCGGCTTGCGCTCGCCCTCGGCCAGTTGCAGACGGCGGATCGGCAAGGTATTCGTATAGGGCGTGGCGGCGATATCGATATCGAGGCACCCTTCAATCGCCTTCAGCACGTGGCCATCTCCATCGCGCCAATGGCCGGCGCCGTCGCCGTGCAATTCCAGCTCGGCGCCGCCGACGATCTTCAGCCACGCATAGGTCGTCCGCCATTGCTCGTCGCTGCGTACCTTGTAGTGCAGGCCGTACGCTTTGCCGTAGCGCTGCCCGACCAGGACGCTTTCCACCGCGAAGCCGTCCGCGCGCGCCTCGAACGCAAGATGTTCGAAACCGTCGCCCTCTTCCGATGCCCACCGTAGTTCACGCATCAGTCAGTCTCCTTCTGGAATGGAATGGAATGAACCGGAACGGCATGCGCACCGGATTCTTATCCTAGCGCGAAAGCTTTCGGTTCGCCGACGCGCAATTTTCCAGCTCATGGCGCCATGCAGCATACGTGTCGCAAATAGCCACTATCAACATCTGACGATGCCTGATGTGAGGCAAGTGGCCTATGCTCGCGGTTCACCGTCAACCTGGCCCGCCGCGCGCGTCTGAACCGCACGCGGCAGCGTCACGCCGCCTCGAATTCGCCGCCCCTGATCATGCTCGCCCCTGCAACCGAAGCACAATCCGCCGCCATGCGCACCCTGTTGCGCAGTTTCGGCCAGATCGTGCTGCAGCCGAACGCGTTCACCGGCGCGTGCCTGCTCGCCGCATGGCTGCTATGCGATCCGCGCCTCGCCTGCGCGGCATTGATGGGCGCAGTCGCGGCCAACGTCAGCGCGGTGTTGGCCGGATCTCCGGAAGACGCCACGCAGGCCGGCCTGCACGGCTTTAATGGTGCGCTGGCCGGTCTCGCCGCATTCAGTTTCATCGCCGACAACGCGACCGCCGCCGCTGTGGCGATTCTGGCCGCGACGGGGGCTGCGTGGCTACTGGAACCGTGGTCGCGCTGGCTGCGTGCGCGTGGGCTCGGCTATTTCTCAAGTCCCTGTTTGATTGTCACGTGGCTCTGGCTGCCGCTCGCGACACGCGTCACGCAGCAGACACTCTCCCTCGCAGAGCACGCGCCTCGGGCGGCGCAATTGAGCAGCGGCGTACTCGCCGGACTCGCGCAAACCGGGTTTGCGTCCGGCGCGCTGCCGGGCTTGCTGGTGTTGATCGGAATTGCGGCTGCTTCAAGACGGCATGCGTTGTGGGCGCTGAGCGGCGCGGCCCTCGCAAGCGCCGCGCATCTCTTGCTCGGCGCGAGCCCGGGCTCGTTCGACGCCGGCCTGTTAGGATTCAATGGCGTGCTGACGGCGATCGCGCTGGCCGATTCCGGCATCGCGGCGACGCTTGGGGGCGTGATGCTTTCCGTGGCGCTGCAAATGACTGCCACCTACTATGCGTTGCCGGCCATGACTGCGCCGTTCGTACTCGCGACGTGGAGCATGCAGTGGCTCGCTGGCCGATTCGCGCATGCCGCGGCAGTGTCCGAACCGGCCGCGCATGGCGGAACCGGACGGCTTGTCACGTCGCCGGCTTCGGCCGGAACGTCGTCTGCATCGGTCAGACGCGCGGGTTAGGCGCAACCGCAGCCCGAACCCACCAGGCAATCTCAGGAGACACACATGTCGTTCACCCATACGCCCACCGGCCGTGTCACCGAGGCAGGGCCGAGGTCCGAAGCCGAACAGCAGACCCGCGTCGACCTGGCCGCCGCCTACCGGCTCGCGGCGCTCAACGGCTGGGACGATCTGGTCTATACGCATATCTCGGCCAGCGTTCCCGGCGAACCGGGCCACTTCCTGATCAATCCGTTCGGTCTCGCGTTCGACGAAGTGTGCGCGTCAAACCTGGTGAAGATCGATATCGAAGGCAACGTCGTGGGCGCGAGCGAACATCCGGTCAACGCCACCGGCTTTGCGCTGCACGCCGCCGTGCATGCGGCCCGCGCCGACGCGTTCTGCGTGATGCACTTGCACAATACCGCGGGCGTGGCGGTTTCCGCTCAACCGGCCGGCTTGCTGCCGGCGTCGCAGCACGCACTGCGCTTCTACGGCCACCTCGCGTATCACGATTACGAAGGCCTCGCCTTTACGCCGGCCGAGGGCGAACGACTCGTCGCGCATCTCGCCGACAAACCTGCCATGCTGTTGCGCAACCACGGCACCCTCACCGCCGGCCGCACGATTGCCGAAGCTTATGTGTTGATGGCGACGCTGATCAAGGCTTGCGAAATCCAGTTGCAGGCGCAGGCGTGCGGCAGCGAACTCGTCGTGCCGAGCGATGCCGTAGCCGCTCGCACAGCCGAGCAACTGTTTGACGGCGGTGCAATCGAAGGCGCGCTGGAATGGCCCGCCTTGCTACGCAAGCTCGACCGGCTCGATCGTACGTACCGGGACTAGATTCATTTTTCAACGCTACGCTATTCACCACGGAGTCACGCAATGCCCACGTTTCATATCGAACTCTTCGAAGGCCGCTCGCTGGAACAGAAACGTCAGTTCGTCGAGGCCATTACCAAAGCGACTTGCGAATCGCTCGGCGTCGAGCCGAACTCAGTGGATATCATTCTGACCGACGTCAAGCGCGAAAACTGGGCAACAGGTGGGCGTTTGTGGTCCGAAGCGGACGCATGAGGCAAGTGAAAATGCTGCGCGTATTGCACGCGCAGCAGGTCTTTTCGGCGACGCGTATTCGACTCGCGTCGCTGTGGCGGCATCAGCAGACGCCGCCACGCCACCAGACCGATCAGAACCGGTGGATGATGCCTACGCCTGCCGCAAACTGGCTGCGCGACGAGGACGGTGCGCCGTTCTGACCGTCGCCGATGTCGGCCGTTGCGTTGATGATGCTCGTGGACGTACCGGCCTTGTTCGGAGCCAGAGTCTGGCCACCCGCACGTTGGTAAGCTTCCAGCGCGTACAGGCCGGTCCGCTTGGAGAGGCTGTAGTACTGCGAGAGATTGAACTGCTGATAGCTCGCCGCGCTCGTGATGCCATTCGCCTGCGTTGCGCGCGTGTAGCTATAGCCGGCGGCCAGGTCCAGCGCCGTCAGCGGCTTGTAGTGCAGCACAGCGCCAGCCGTATTGAAGATCGCCTCGTTGTGGAACGCCGAATTCACGCCCGGGACGTATTGCACGTTCGAGTACGAGAACGAGATGTCCCATTGCGAGCTGAACGCATAGCCGCCCGTCACCGCCACGCGCTGCTGCGCCTGCGCCGTCTGGTAGCCGTTGTTGATACCCGACACAGCCGTCTGCGCGCCGGCATTCGAGGTCGTGGAATCAGCCCCCCACGCGCCGCCGCCCAGCGTCGAGTTGTTGATGCGTTGATAGCCCGCCGCGATCCCGAACGGACCGTTCAGGTACTGAACCGCCGCGCTGATCGTCGAGCCGGCATTGGTCCTGCCTGCCACGCCGCCCAGCGAATACGAACCGCTCACCGTCAGGCCATGCATGCTCGGCGAGGTGTACACCAGCGAGTTATTCGCGCGGTACAGCGTATCCAGCGAATCGATATCGCCCGGGTGTGCGCCGTAAGCGCCCGTCAGCCACGTGGTCGGGCTATACGGCGACAGCAGCGTGTAGTACGAGGTGTACTGGCGGCCTGCCGTCAGCGTACCGTAGCTGGCATTGGTCACGCCGACATACGCCTGACGGTTGAACGCCAGGCCGGAAACGGACTGCGCGCCGGTTGCACTGTTAAAGCCTTCTTCCAACTGGAAGATCGCCTTCGTGCCACCACCCAGATCTTCGCCGCCCTTCAGGCCGAAGCGGCTGCCCGCCCAGATGCCGTTCACCACCTTGATCACCGAGCGGCCGCCCGACGTCGAACCAAGCGACGTCTGGCTGCTCTGATAGCCGATCCCCGTATCGACGATACCGTACAACGTCACGCTGCTCTGAGCGTGCGCGCCGAGGGCGACCAACCCAAGGGCCGAGGTTGCAATTGCCTTTTTCATTTCTGCTCCTCTGTAAAAAAACTTATTCTTCGTGTCTGGCAGTCCTCTACAGGCGCCGACTCCTGATCAAGCGTTAAAACACCGGGTGGCCATTGATCAGGCTAGGCAACCACGTCGAAAACAACGGTACGTACGTCACAATGTTGATCGCGCTGAAGATCGCCAGGTAGTAAGGCCACGCCACCTTGGTCGTCTCACCGATCGACACGTTGCCGATCGCGCAACCGATGAACTGCACCGAGCCGATCGGCGGATGCACGAGACCCAACGCACAGTTCAGCAGGATCATGATCCCGAACTGCACCGGGCCCACGCCGGCGTGCATCGCCATCGGCAGGAACAACGGGGTCGTGATCAGGATGTGCGCCGCCATGTCGACGAACGTGCCGAGGAAGATCTGGATGATGTTGATGTAAAGCAGCATCAGCCATGCGTGGCTCGTTGCGCCGTCGAGCATGTGTTCGATTGCGTCGGGAATCTCCAGATAGGCCATCTGGTAGCGCAGCATGTTCGACACGCCGATCAGCAGCAGCACCACGCCGGTGGTTTTAGCCGCCTTGGACAGCGCATGAAAGAGCTTCTGCCTCGTCATCGTGCGATACACGACGATGGTCAACACGAGTGAGTAAGCCACGGCAATGGCTGCCGCTTCCGTCGCGGTGGCAATCCCTCTTGCCACGCAGAACAGAATGATCGCGATCACCATCAAGCCCGGCAGCGCGCCCAGAAACGTGCGGACCACCGCGAGCCAGCCGGGAAAACGCTGCAATTCGGTCGAGCCGTCAGGACGGCGCGGATAGCCGAACTTGACCGCCTGCCAGTAAGCGGCGATGAGCACGAAACCCATCACCCACAGCACCGGCAACAGACCGGAGAACAACAGATCGCCGATCGACACGCCGCTCAGCCGCTGACCGTTCAACGTGCCAGTAATGCCTTGAGCCGCGAACGCGTAAATGATCATGTTCGTCGAGGTGGGCATCAACGCGCCTGCGAGCGACGAATGGGTCGTCACGTTGACCGCGTAGGCCGCGCTGTAGCCTTCACGCTTCATCAGCGGAATGACCACGCCGCCCATCGCGGACGTGTCTGCCGTCGGCGAGCCGGACACGCCGCCGAACAACGTGCACGCAACCACGTTCGCCATGCCCAGGCCGCCGCGGAAATGGCCCACGGTGGCCTGCGCGAAACGCAGGATGCGGTCGGCGATACCGCCGTGCAACATCAACTCGCCCGAGAAAATGAAGAATGGGACGGCGAGAAACGAAAACGCATTCATCCCCGAAATCATCGACTGCATGGCGGTGGCCGCCGGCAAGCCTTCATACAGATAAGTCAGGACGCACGAAAGTCCCAGCGCAAACGAAACAGGAACCCCGAATACGAGGAAGACGAGGAAACTAACTGAGAGGATGGCAAGTTCCATGATTCTTCTATTTGTGTTTCTGTGCGAAAAGCCCCAGCAGATTCTCCAGCGAGAACAGAGCGATGCAGGCGCTGGCGATAACCGGGATCACATAACGAAGCGCTTCCGGAAGACCGAGAATTGGAATCTTGTCGTCCATCGTCGTCTCGGCCATCTGCAGGCAGCCGAAGAAAATCGCCACGGCCAGCACGATCAGACAAAGATGCTGGAACGCATGCGCGACCACCTGGCCTTTCGGCGGCAATTTCTTGACTAGCGAGTCAAGCCCGATATGACCGCCTTCGCGAACCTTGAGCGCGGCGCCGAACATGGCGATCACGATCACCAGCAGCAGCGCAATGGGTTCGACGAAATCCGGTGCATCGCTGAAAACATAGCGCATCACCACGCTATAGATCACCAGCAGGCACAGCGTGGCGAGACTCGCCGACGCCACGACAACCAGTACGCGAAAGAGAACATCATTTGGGCGCTTCATGAAACTCATTGACCCCATCCTTGCCTACATCGGACCTGGTTTTAATATTCAGGAATCCTGCCGCCCGTCACCGGATAGATCAGGAACCCGCACGGCACGAAAGACCCGCAGCAGGTGCCGCCAGGTCTTTCTCCACCGAGTTACTTCCGAACTTATTTGATTGCCTGGATTTCGTCGACGAGCTGCTTCATTTGCGGAGTCTTTTCATACTTCGCCCAGACCGGCTGCATCGCCTTCACGAAAGCCGGACGGTCGATCTGCGACGCGGGGATGAGCGTCGCGCCGCCCTTGGCGACTGTCTTGGCCGCGTCAGCCTCGCGCGCGGTCCACAGCTTCTCGTAGTACGGCACCGAGTCGGCCGCTGCCTTCTTGATGATGGCCTGCTCCTGCGGCGTCAGCGTGTCCCATACCTTCTTGGAGAACACCAGAACTTCCGGGGTCATCGAATGCTGGGTTTCGGAATAGACCTGCGCGACCTCGAAGTGCTTGGTTTCTTCGTACGACGGCAGGTTGTTCTCAGCGCCATCCACGAGACCCGTCTTCAGGCCGGTATAGACTTCCGCGAACGGCATCGGCGTCGGCGTACCGCCCATCGCCTTGATTTCGTCGACCATCAGGTCCGAAGGCTGCACGCGCACCTTGAGGCCCTTCATGTCGGCAGGCGAATGGATCGCCTTCTTTGCATACATCGAACGCGCGCCGCTCTCATAGAACGTCAACGCGATCATGCCCTTCGCCGAGAAAGCGTCGAGAATCTTCTGGCCTTCCGGGCCGTACATCACTTTGCGGAAATGGTCGATGTCGCGAAACAGGAATGGCAGCGACGGGATCATCGATTCAGGCACGATCTCGTTGAATGCGGCGCCGTTGGCGCGCGCCATATCCAGTGCGCCAATACGCACCTGATCGATCGTGTCGTTTTCGGAGCCCAGCGCGCTGTTGCCGAAGACCTTCACGGAATCCTTGCCACCGGTTGCCTTGCTGATTTCTTCGCCCATGTACTTCACGGCCATATTGGTCGGATAGGTGTCGCCATGCACGTCCGACACGCGGAACACGCGAGCGTGTGCCGACACGGTGCTGAACGCCAGCACGGAGGCCGCGACAATCATCGAGACACGGGAAGAGGCAAACTTCTTGTTCATCGTGACATTCCTTGAAAAATAGATCATCCAATCGATTGCGGCGGGCCGCGTGCGGATGTTGCGACATGGTTTTAATGCGTCTCCCGGCTTCAAAAAATGCCGCGCTTTTTCTCTGCCGTACGATCACCCCACTTTCGGGGAGAGAGTGATAACGTGCGGATCTGTGCGTTTTTTCCCCGGCACAGATGCTAAGCACTCCTCTCTGACAATCAGACTTCCTTGCTTCAACTGCATCGGCTGAACCTCGCGCGCGTCGATCGCGCGCGGAGAACGCCGCTCTCCTTGTGCAGCGGCCAAACGTGTCTCGAAATAAATCTGTTTGGCCTCACATGTTGTACGACGACATATGAAGTCTATAAAACGTAAGCTAAGTTGTACAGCCGGTATTTACCCGCACGAAGGCAAGTTAAACGTAAGAGTTTCCGAGTTTAAATTCGGATAAAAGCCAATACATACAAGGCTATTCGTCGAGTCCCTATCTTGTGGGTTTATATTTTTCGTAGAGAGGAAGATGACCTGAAAGTGGCATTTTCGCCACTATGTTGTACGACGAGCGATGAATAAATGACGACTACTGTTGGGCGCCGACATGCTAATGCCCCGGCGCCCAGTCACATGGGCGTCATTTCTTCACAGCTCGCCTGCGTACTCAGGCTCGGGCAGCCCCGTCACACCGGGGCGGACGGCTAACAGATGGCCGTCGTGTTCGCTCGCGCCGGTCGCGGGGCGAATCGACGTCACGAACAACGTATCGAGGTTGTTGCCGCCGAATGCGCACATCGACGGCTTGATGGCCGGCACGGCAATCTGCCGATCGAGCTTGCCTTGCGGGGTAAAGCGAAGCAGCAGACCCGCGTCGTTCGCGCAGATCCAGTAGCAGCCATCCACATCCACCGCCGCGCCGTCGGGACGTCCGGCGTAATCGTGCAGGTCGGCGAATACGCGCCGGTTGCGCGGCTCGCCCGTCTCGACGTCGTAGTCGAATGCCCAGATCTGCCGGCGCAGGGGATGCGAATCCGACAGATACATCGTGGCCCCATCGGGCGACCACGCCAGACCGTTTTGCGTGATCAAGGCGTCGACAACAGGCTCCGACAACACGCCGCGCTCATCGAAGCGATAAAGCGCGCCGGCGGGATTTGCCGCTGCCATGTCCTGAACCATCGTGCCGGACCAGAAGCGCCCTTGCCGATCACACCGGCCGTCGTTGAAACGCATATCGGCGAACGGGAAGACCGGTGCGGCAAGCCTCCGTGGCGTCACGGCCAGCGGTTCGGTACCGGACGTACCCTTGGTCAGCGTGACCGAGAACAGCGCCGTCTCGCAGCCCGCCAGCACCGTGCCGTGGCGATCGAACGCCAGACAGGCCACCTTCTCCGGCAATTGCCATTCGGAGCGCTCCGCCGAATCGGGCCGCAGCCGCACAATCTTCTGCGCCGGAATATCCACCCAGTAGAGCGCCTGCTCCGCCGCACGCCACACCGGACTCTCGCCGACCGACGCGGGCGCCTGGTTGGCCGCTTCGACACGCTCCACCCGTGGGTTTGCCACGCCGCTCATCGCTTAGGCTCCATCGGGCCCGCCAGCACAAACGGGCCGCCCTGGAAACGCTGGGTCGGATCGTCGAGCTCGGCGGTGGGCGCCGCGACCGGGAAGAGATGCTCGAATTCGATCGAACTGTCCTGCGGGCGAAAACCGAGAAACGCCGCCTTGGTGTTGTCGACCCACTTGGTCCGGTTGTCGGAAACGCCATAAACGATTGCGTGCCCGACCCGGTTGGTGAACAGTGAGCAGCGCACCAGTTCGATAAGGTCGCGAAAGCTAAGATAGGTGACGAGCATGCGCGGATTTTTCGGCTGCTCGAACGACGAGCCGATCCGCAAGCACACTGTCTCGAGACCGAAACGGTCGAAGTAATAGCGCGACAACGACTCGCCGAAGCACTTCGTCACGCCATACAGGCTGTCGGGACGCAGCGGCGCATCGATATCGAGTACCGACGTGGTGGGATGAAACCCCACCGCATGATTCGAGCTCGCATACACGATGCGCTTCACGCCCTGCTTCTGCGCGGCCGAATAGAGGTTGTACAGGCCGCGGATATTCGCTTCGAGCAGGTCTTCGAACGGCGCCTCGACGGAAATGCCGCCGAGATGAACGACTGCGTCCACACCTTCGAGCAGCGCGTGAACCGCGGCTTCATCGGCGAGGTCGACAATCGAGGCTTCTTCATGCGCCGCCACGTCTCCCAGCGGCGCGATATCGGTAACGCGCACGATATCGGCCCACGCGGCGAGCGCGCCGCGCACTTGCTGGCCGAGATTGCCAGCAGCGCCGGTGAGCAGAAGACGGCGGAAAGGCTTTTGCGCCGCCGTGCGGTCAGGGTTCGAGTCAGTCATATCTCAGTCTTTGTCGTGATTGCCAGCAGTACGATGAGCTCTGGCGGAGCTGTCAGGTCACCGGCGCCGGATTGAACAGCGTCAACGCATTGTGGAGCTTGAGCTTCTCCGCGCAGGTCTCTTTACGTCCGCTTGCGACGTCGAGCATCAGGCGGAACAACTCCCAACCCACGTCCTCAATTGTCGCTGCGCCGGTTGCAATGGTACCGGCGTTGATATCCATCAGATCGTGCCAGCGGCGCGCGAGATCGGAGCGCGTCGCGACCTTGATGACGGGCACTTCCGCGAGGCTGTACGGCGTGCCGCGGCCAGTCGTGAACACATGCAGGTTGATGCCCGCGGCGACCTGCAGCGTGCCGCAGATGAAATCGCTAGCCGGCGTGGCGGCATAAATCAGGCCCTTCTGCCGGACCTTTTCACCGGGCGACAACACGCCGGAAATGGCCGAGTTGCCCGACTTGATGATCGAGCCCATCGCCTTTTCGACGATGTTCGACAACCCACCCTTCTTGTTGCCCGGCGTGGTGTTGGCGCTGCGGTCCGCGCCGCCGCGCTTCAGATAATCGTCGTACCACTGCATCTCGCGGATGATCGCGGCAGCCACCTCCGGGTTGGCCGCGCGCGCCGTCAGTTGATCGACCCCGTCGCGCACTTCGGTCACTTCGGAGAACATCACCGTGGCGCCGGCGCGTACCAGCAGATCGGTGGCGAAACCCACCGCGGGATTCGCGGTCAGCCCGGAAAATGCGTCGCTGCCGCCACATTGCACGCCAACCACCAGATCGGCGGCCGGGCAGGTTTCGCGGCGGCGATTGTTGAGCCGCTTCAGATGGCCGTCGGCCATTCTCATGATCGACTCGATCATCGACTGGAAGCCGACGTGCGCGTCGTCCTGAAGCACGACCACGCCGCCGTTCAGATCGGCCTCGACGTCGCCGATGTCGGCCACTTCGGCGACATTCGCCGCCGCGGCAATCGGAATCGTACCCGGCGGCATCAGGCGTTCGGGCTGCAGCTTCTCGCAGCCGAGGCTAACCATCATCACTTCGCCGCCAAAGTTCGGATTCAGGCTGATGTTGCGCACGGTACGGATCGGCACCATCGCGTCCGGCGCGTCGATCGCGACGCCGCAGCCATAGGTGTGCCCGAGGCTCACGACATCGTCGACATTCGGATAGAGCGGCAGCAGTTCGGCCTTGATACGCGTGACCGCATGCTGAACCACGTCGGCCACGCATTGCACCGTGGTCGTGATCGCCAGAATGTTGCGCGAGCCGACCGAGCCGTCGGCATTGCGATAACCCTCGAAGGTGAAGCCTTCCAGCGGCGGCATGTCCGGCGCCTTGATGGTGGCGATCGGCAGATCTTCCAGCCCGGGCGGACTCGGCATGCGGATCACGTGTTCGTTGATCCAGCTGCCCTTCGGCAGCGCCTTGAGCGCGTAACCGATCACCACGTTATAGCGGATGACCTCGTCGCCTTCCGCGAGATCGGCCAGCGCGACTTTGTGCCCTTGCGGAACACGCTCGCGCAGTGCGAGGCCATCGGGAAACACGGCGCCCTCTCCCAGACCGCCGTCGTTGACGACGATCGCGACATTGTCATTGGGGTGAACGCGAATGTAGAGCGGGGTTTGTTCCATTACATCGATCCTTGTGGCGATTTCACGCCTGCTACGGCAATCATTCATACGTCATCCTACAACATGAAAGATTACCCAGAGTTCCGTATTTACCCTATGACGAGCATTATGCCGCGAAAACACCGTTGAGTTAGTCGATTCGTTGTTGTACGATGACGTATAAGAATTCTCGATTTCCAAATACAACCTTTTACGGCCCTCGCTCACGGCCCCTATTCGACGCCCTGGATATTCATCATGACGACACCGCAGGAACTCAAGCAGATCGTTTCCGAAGGCCTTCTGTCCTTCCCCGTTACCGACTTCGACGAACAAGGCGATTTTCGCGCCGACACCTATGCCGAGCGCCTCGAATGGCTCGCACCGTACGGCGCTTCGGCACTGTTCGTTGCCGGCGGCACGGGTGAATTCTTCTCGCTCACGCATAACGACTACTCGAACGTCGTGCGCACTGCCACTGAAGTCTGCAAAGGCAAGGTGCCGATTCTCGCCGGCGCCGGCGGCCCGACCCGTGTGGCGATCGCCTACGCCCAGGAAGCGGAACGCCACGGTGCAAACGGCATTCTGCTGATGCCGCACTACCTGACCGAAGCCTGCCAGGAAGGCATCGCAGCGCACGCGGAAGAAGTCTGCAAGTCGGTGCCGAACATGGGCGTGATCATCTACAACCGCGCCAACTCCAAGCTTAACGCCGACATGCTCGAAGGGTTGGCCGAGCGCTGCCCCAACCTGATCGGCTTCAAGGACGGCGTGGGCGAGATCGAGAACATGGTGTCGATCCGCCGCCGCCTCGGCGACCGTTTCTCGTACCTCGGCGGCCTGCCGACCGCTGAAGTCTACGCCGCGGCCTACAAGGCGCTGGGCGTGCCGGTGTACTCGTCGGCCGTGTTCAACTTCATCCCGAAGACCGCGATGGACTTCTACCGCGCGATCGCCGCGGACGACCACGCTACCGTCGGCAAGCTGATCGACGAATTCTTCCTGCCGTATCTGAAGATCCGCAACCGCCGCCAGGGCTACGCGGTCAGCATCGTAAAGGCCGGCGCAAAACTCGTCGGTCACAGCGCGGGTCCGGTGCGTGCGCCGCTGACCGATCTGACCGAAGAAGAAATGGCGCAACTCGACGTGCTGATCAGGAAGCTCGGCGCGCAATAACGTGTGAAGCTGCGCGTGGCCTTGCAAATGATGGGGCGCATATGAGCTCGCACGTGAAGCCGCGCATGCAGTAAGGCATGCAGCAGCGCAAGGCAATGACGCACCAAGGCGCCCGGCATTGTGAAGCCGGATCGCGCACAAGGCACCGCAAAGAGCGCCCGGGACGGCAACGTCGCCGGGCGCTTTTTCACTGATAAAAATTCTGGAGATGGCGATGGAAATAAGCCGCACCGCGAGCGCTGCGCACGTCGCAAAGCGCACCAAAGTCCGCTACGCGATTCTGCTGCTGATCTTTCTGATCACGACATTCAATTACGCGGACCGCGCCACGCTCTCGGTCACCGGGTCCGCGATGCGCGCCGAGTTCGGGCTCGATGCGATCCGGATGGGCTACATCTTCTCCGCATTCAGCTGGGCCTACGTGCTGTCGCAACTGCCGGCAGGCTGGCTGCTCGACCGCTTCGGCGCACGGCGCGTCTACGCGGCAAGCATTTTCCTGTGGTCGCTGTTTACGCTGCTGCAAGGCTCGATCGGTTTGCTGGGCAGCGCGGCGGCGGCCATCATCGCGCTGTTCGTGCTGCGCTTCGCAATGGGAGCCGCTGAATCGCCGGCCTTCCCGGCCAATGCCAAGGTCGTGGCGAGCTGGTTTCCGACCAACGAACGCGGCACCGCCTCGGCCATTTTCAATTCGGCGCAATACTTCGCGGCGGTTATCTTCACGCCGCTGATGGCATGGCTGACCCACGCGTTCGGCTGGCATACGGTCTATCTCGTGATGGGCGCGGCCGGCCTGTTGCTCGCCCTCACCTGGCTGAAGGTGATGAAGAACCCCGCCGACCACCCACGCGTATCACGCGCCGAACTCGACTACATCGAACAGGGCGGCGGCGTGGTGAACGGGCACAAAAAAGCAGTTCAGACCGAGGACATCGCCGGCGCCGGCGGCTGGTCGCTGGTGCGTCAACTGCTGGGCAATCGCATGCTGCTCGGGGTCTATCTCGCGCAGTACTGCATCAATGTGCTGACCTACTTCTTCCTGACGTGGTTTCCGATCTACCTCGTTCAGGCGCGCGGCATGACGATTCTGCAAGCGGGTCTCGTCGCGTCGCTGCCCGCGATCTGCGGATTCTCCGGCGGCGTGCTCGGCGGCATCCTGTCCGACGGGCTGATCCGGCGCGGGCATTCGCTCACCGTCGCACGCAAGGTGCCGATTGTCGGCGGCATGCTGCTGTCGGTGTGCATTATCGGCTGCAACTACGTGTCGACCGACTGGATCGTCGTCGCGCTCATGTCGCTGGCGTTTTTCGGCAAGGGCATCGGCGCGCTCGGCTGGGCCGTCGTGGCGGATACCTCACCGAAGGAAGCGCTCGGTCTGTCGGGCGCCATCTTCAATATGTTCGGCAACGTCGCCGGCATCGTGACGCCGATCGTGATCGGCTACCTCGTCGCGAAGACCGGCTCGTTCAACGGCGCGCTGGTTTTCGTCGGCCTGAATGCGTTGCTGACGGTGTTCAGCTACCTCGTGATCGTGAAAGACATCAAACGGGTCGAACTGCGCCTGAGCTAGCGCTCAGGCTGTTATCGTACTTCCCGGGCCGCCGCCCGAACAAAGGGGCTTAACCGCCTGGCGCCTGAAACCGGGCGTCGGCAACACGTCTGGCGTCGACGCCAAAAATGATCCCGCATTTATATAATCAGTCGTCAGACGACGGTATAATGAATCGCAGGAAGTATCTGCAACTATCTGATTCGAGGGGCGTTTTCGATGGCTACACCACTGGCATCCGCGGCACCGCCACGACGCGCGCGCAATCTTGCCGAGTTTGTCGTCAGCTACGTCACCGAGCAAATCGCGTCCAACGCCTTGAAGCCCGGCGACAAGCTGCCGACCGAGTCGCAACTGATGGTCACGCTGAGCGTGAGCCGCACCGTCATCCGCGAGGCAATTTCACGCTTGCAGGCGGGCAAGATCATTGAGACGCGTCACGGCATCGGCAGTTTCGTGCTGGAGCCGCAGCGCGAAAAGCTGGGCATCGACATGGTGCCCGCCACCACCTTGCGCGACGTGCTGTCGATCCTGGAACTGCGCATCAGCCTCGAAACGGAATGCGCCGGCCTTGCCGCTCAACGGGCCAAGCCGGACGACCTCGCGCGCATGCGCACCGCGCTCGACGCGATCGAAGCTACCCGTCACAACGGGCTGGATAGCGTCGACGCCGACCTGCAGTTCCATATCTCCGTGGCGCGCGCCACCGGCAACCGGTATTTCGTCGACATCCTCACGCAAATGGGCAGCGCGCTGATCCCGCGCAACCGGCTCGATTCGGCGGGAATCGCGCGGGCCGAACCCGATGCGTATCTGTCGCTCGTCAATCTGGAGCACGAGAGCATTCTCGAAGCGATCACGCGCCATGACGCCGAAGGCGCGCGTGCCGCGATGCGCATGCATCTGTCGAATAGCCGCGAGCGGCTGCGGCGCGCCAATGAAAACGCGGAAGCAAATAGCTGAAACGTTGCGCTGCACGTAAAAGAAAATGGACGGGATATCCCGTCCATTTTTTTATCTTGCGCGGCGGCGCCCACTGCTCAGGCACCGCTCACACATCACTTAGCTATGCCACTTAACTGCGCGTAATCTCGCCATCGCGACGGCGCCACAAATCCAGCGGATTGCTGTCGGCGAGCGCCACCGGCAACAGATCGGCCGGGAAATCCTGATAGCACACCGGCCGCAGGAAGCGCTCGATCGAGGTCGTCCCCACCGACGTCGCACGGCTATCGGAGGTGGCCGGGAACGGCCCGCCGTGCACCATCGCGTGCGAAACCTCGACGCCGGTCGGGAAACCATTGACCAGAATCCGGCCCACCTTGCGCTCGAGAATCGGCACCAGCTTCTTCGCCGCCGGCAGATCCGCGCTATCCATCTGCACCGTGGCGGTCAACTGACCGGCAAAATGCTCGGCCACCGCGAGCAATTCCTGCTCGTCCTTGCAACGCACGATGGTCGACGCCGGTCCGAAAACCTCGTCCTCCAGCGCCGGCGTGGAGAGGAACGTCAGCGCATCGGTCACGAACAACGCCGCGCGCGCCTGCGTGGGACCCGTTGCATCGACGCCTTGCGCAACCGATTCGACACCGCGGGTTGCCGCCAGTTTGCCCTCGCCCTCTTCATAAGCGGCATGAATGCCGGCCGTGAGCATGGTCTGCGCCGGCTTGCCGCTCAGTGCTTCGGATGCCGTGGCAATGAAGCCTTTGAGTGCGTCGCTATCCACGGCAATCGCGAGCCCCGGGTTGGTACAGAACTGCCCTGCGCCCAACACCAGCGAATCGACAAAGCCACGCGCGATGGCATCGCCGCGTTGCGACAATGCATTCGAAAGAAGAAACACCGGGTTGATGCTGCTCATTTCCGCGTAAACCGGAATCGGCTCGGCTCTGGCCGCCGCGACGCGCATCAGCGACGTACCGCCCGCGCGCGAACCCGTGAAGCCCACCGCCTTGATGGCCGGATGCGCGACCAGTGCTTCACCGACGGAATTGCCCGCGCCGACGATCAGCGAGAACACGCCTTCCGGCAAGTCCATATCCTTCGCGACCTGTTGAATCACACGGCCGACCATCTCCGAGGTGCCGAGGTGCGCGCGATGCGCCTTCACCACCACCGGACAACCCGCCGCAAGCGCTGCCGCGGTATCGCCGCCCGCCACCGAAAACGCGAGCGGGAAATTGCTGGCGCCGAACACCGCGACCGGGCCTAGCGGGATTTTTTGCATCCGCAGATCGGAGCGCGGCAAAGGCTTGCGCTCGGGCAACGGCGAATCCAGTGTGGCTGCAAGCCATTGGCCGGCGCGCACGACTTGCGCGAACAGTTTGAGCTGGCCCGTCGTGCGGCCACGCTCGCCTTCAAGACGCGCTTTCGGCAGGCCCGACTCTTCGTGCGCGCGCTGGATCAGCGCGTCGCCGAGCGCCGTGATGCCATCCGCGATACGCTCGAGAAACTCGGCACGCACCGTGAGCGGCAGATGCCGGTAGGCGTCGAACGCTTGCTGCGCGAGTTCGCAGGCGAGTTCGACATTCGCGACCGAGCCGCTGCCGAAAACCGGCTCGGCGATCTCGGCGCCCGTGGCGGGATTGAACGCGCGCAAGGGTTTTTCCTCGCCGCGCACTGCTTTGCGGCCTATCAGCATTTCGCCGGTAATAGACATTTCGCTTTCCTTGGATGGACGTCTCAGATATAGGTCATCCTACAACATCGGACACCCCTCGCGCAACCGGAAACCCTTGTCGAATGAGGAATTCGGGTTTACGTGGCAGTTACAAGCCCACAGGCCAATGCTAATCTTTGCCAAGACGTACGACAACTTATAACATCCGCTTCAGCAACGGCCGGTGCTTGCCCCGCTTACTCGCAGTTCAAGGAGACATCATCCCCATGACAGCCGCCACGCCTTATCAGCCCTTACCCAATAGCTTTCGCCACGCCGTGCGCGGCGGCGAAACCCTGATCGGCTGCTGGGCCTCGCTTGCCAGCCCGATTGTCACGGAATTGCTCGGCGTGATCGGCTTCGACTGGATGCTGCTCGATGCGGAACACGCGCCGAACGACGTTCTCACTTTGATTCCTCAGCTAATGGCGCTCAAGGACAGCCCGAGCGCACCGGTGGTGCGCCCGCCCGCCAACGACAGCGTATTCATCAAACGGCTGCTGGATAGCGGCTTTTCGAATTTTCTGGTGCCGTTCGTCGACAGCGCCGAAGACGCACAACGCGCCGTCGCCGCAACGCGTTACCCGCCGCAAGGTATCCGCGGCGTCTCGGTGAGTCACCGCGGCAACCGCTATGGAACGGTCGCCAACTACTTCGACGTCGCCAACGACAACGTCTGCGTGATCGTTCAGATCGAAAGCCGCAAAGCCATCGACAACATTGACGAGATTCTCGCCGTGGACGGCGTCGATGCCGTTTTCGTCGGACCATCGGATCTCGCGGTCGCCTACGGCCATATCGGCAACCCGAACCACCCCGACGTGCAGCAGGCGATCGCGCAAGTCTTCGAACGCGCTGAGGCGGCCGGCAAGCCGAGCGGCATCCTCGCCCCCGTGCAGGCCGATGCGGAGCGCTATCTTTCGATGGGTTGCCGCGTCGTCGCGGTCTGTGCGGATATGGGACTGCTGAAAACCGCCGCACAGACGGTTCAACAACACTTCATGCAGAAACAGGCGGACCGGAAGTAACCACGGCCGCCATGACATCCACGGAGCATTCCATGCAAAAAGCAGGCTTTATTGGACTCGGCATCATGGGCAAGCCCATGGCTGCCAACCTTCTCAAGAACGGCGTCGCCCTTGCCGCGTTCACGCGCAGCGGCGTGCCCGATGAACTCACCCAGACCGGCGCTACCGCATGCGACAGCCCGGCCGCCGTGGCTGCTCATGCCGACGTGATCTTCGTCATGGTGCCGGACACGCCGGACGTCGAACGCGTGCTGTTTGGCGAACAGGGACTCGCGGATGCGTTGCGCCCCGGACAGATCGTGGTCGACATGAGCTCGATTTCGCCGATGGCTACGCGCGACTTCGCGGCCCGCGTGCGTGAGCGCGGCGCGGACTATCTCGACGCACCGGTTTCCGGTGGCGAGGTCGGTGCCAAGGCCGGCTCGCTGACCATTATGGTAGGCGGCGAAACCGCCACCTTCGAGAGCGTCAAGCCGCTCTTCGACATGATGGGCAAGAACGTCACGCTGATCGGCGGCGTCGGCGCGGGCCAGGTGTGCAAGGTGGCCAATCAGGTGATCGTCGCCGCGACGATCGAAGCCGTCGGCGAAGCGTTGCTGCTCGCCTCCAAGGCCGGCGTCGATCCGGCACGCGTGCGCGAAGCGTTGATGGGCGGCTTTGCGTCCTCGCGCATTCTCGAAGTACACGGCGAACGGATGACAAAGCGTACCTTCGACCCGGGTTTTCGCATCGAGCTTCACCAGAAGGACCTGAATCTCGCGCTCTCGACCGCTCAGGCACTTGGCGTCTCCTTGCCGAATACGGCCACCTGCCAGGCGCTCTTCAACGCCTGCGTCGCGCATGGCGGCAAAGCATGGGATCACTCGGCCATGGTTCGCGCGCTCGAAATACTCGCCAATCACGAAATCGGCCAGCAAACCGCCTGAAGCCGCCGGCCCGGCTCCCAGCGCCGCCCCACTTTCCATGCAAATAGAAAGTGGGCGCGGTGCTAGGCGCGAGCGTTCCGGGCTCGGTTCCCGGCAACGATCAACAACGTGAACATTTCGAATGTGAACGCGACCAACACCTCGGGTTCGGTGAGCTACGCGATGCCCGCGGGCTTCTCCGCGACGTCGGCTTCGTGCTTCCAGGCGATCGTCGCGCAGGGGCCCGTGGCAGCGGACTACAACGGCCCGCTGCCGGTGCCGGCGATCCAGCCGATTACCGGCGTGACGATCTCGAACTGCAACCTGGGGACGCCGATCTGCACGGGGCCGGCAACCACGACCGCGCCCGGACCGGTCTTCGTGAACAACGTAAAAGCCATCACGCTCAGCAACGTGGTGATTGGCGGCGTCACGTATAACAGTTCGCTGGTGGGCTGACGGATAAGCGGGAGGCAAAACAAATGGCGGCGCCCTCGGGCGCCGCCATTTTTCATTAACCGGCGTGCTTCGCGAGCCGGCGTTAAACGTTATTCACTTTGCTATTTACTTGGCCACCGCACTCACTGCCGTCCAGCGCGGCTCGGGTGTCTTGTCGCTGCTTCGGGCCAACAGACACACCACGCCCGCCGCGATGATGTCGAACACCGCCAGCACCACGAACAACGGGCTGTAGCCGATCTGCGTGACGAGCACGCCGAACAGCGCGGTGAATGCCGCCGCGCCAAGATAACCCGCCATGCCGCCCATGCCGGTGGCGGTAGCGACTTCGTTCTTGCCGAACATGTCGGAGGTGATCGCGTACAGCGCACCCGACAGGGTCTGGTGAGCAAAGCCGCCGACACACAGCAACGCAACGGCAGCATAAGGACTCGCCACCAGCCCGACGCAGGCCGGCCCGATCATGCAGAGCGCGCCAACCACGAAAACCAGCTTGCGCGACGTGAACAGCGAGACCTTCGCATACTTATGAAACAGCGGGCTCAGGTAGCCGCCGAGTACGCAGCCGATATCGGCCGCCAGAAAAGGCATCCACGCGTACAGCGCGACTTCCTTCAGGTTCATGTGCCGCTCGGTCATCATGTAGAGCGGAATCCACGCGTTGAAGGTTTGCCACGCCGGCTCGGAAAGAATCCGCGGAATACCGATTGCCCAGAAATCGCGGCTGCCGAGCATGGCAGTCCAACTGCGTTTGACCGAGCCGAGTTCGCTGTGCTTCGCCTCCTGCCCGCTGAGGATGTATTCGCGCTCGGCGTCGCTCAGCAGCTTCTGTTTCTGCGGATGCCTGTACAGCAGCATCCACAGCGCGCTCCAGACAATCCCCGCCACGCCGACGATCAGAAACGCCCATTGCCATTGGCCGTGCAGCAACGCCCAGACAACCAGCGGCGGCGCCAGCAGCGCCCCCACGGACGAGCCGATATTGAACCAGCCGATCGCGACGGAGCGCTCCTTCGCCGGGAACCACTCGCTCGTCGCCTTGACGCCGGCCGGGATACCGGCCGCTTCGGCGATGCCAAGCACGCCGCGAAAGAACGCCAGGCTGCGCCAGCCCGTCGACCAGGCGGCCGCCGCGCAGGCGAGCGACCAGGCGAGTGCGAACGCCGCAAAGCCGAGTTTGGTGCCGACCGTGTCGAGCACATAGCCCGCGACCGGCTGCATGAACGCGTAGCAAAGCTGCCACGCGACCACCACGTGCGAATACTGCTCGGTCGTGATGTTGAGGTCCTTCATCAACGTCGGCGCGGCCACCGACAGCGTATTGCGCGCGAGGTAATTGATGATCAGGCCGGCCGCGACCAGGCTGACCATCCACCAGCGGATGCCCTTGATTTTCATGACTGTGTCTCCTCGTATTGCTTAACCAATCAGGACGGCCGGCCGGCGGCGATGGCGACGGCGTCTTCGCGTGAGTAATCGATGCCGACGAAGCTGCCGCCCTGGTAACGCTGACCCAATGCATCGAGCGGGTTCGGCTGCGCCAGGATTGCCTCGGCGTAGACCTCGGCGTCCTGCGTCGGCCGATAACCCAAACGCTCGGCGTCGCTGTTGTCCCACCAGCTACGCTGGTTGGCTGACACACCCCACACGGTGATGAAACCGACGTCCTCTGCTTCGACACAGCGGTCGAGAAAATGCAGCAGGTCGTCATGACCGAACCAGGTGCTCAGATGCCGCGGCTCGGTCGGCCGTTCGAGACAACTACCGATGCGCACGCAAATACTCTCGATGCCATGCTTGTCCCAATACATGCGCGCAAGCGCTTCGCCCCACACCTTGCTCAGACCGTAGAAACCGTCCGGGCGCAGCGCGCAGTCGAGACTGAGATGTTCGGTGACCGGATACATGCCGATCGCGTGATTCGAGCTGGCGAACACCACACGGCGAACGCCCTGCCGGCGCGCGCCTTCGTACACTTCGACCAGCGCGCGCAGATTGTTGTCGATGATTTCCGGGAGCGGGCGCTCCACGCTCGTACCCGCGAAATGAATCAGCACATCGACGCCGGCCAGCAGGCGATCGACGACGGCGGGATCGCGCAGGTCGCCATGCATGATGTCCTCGCCTTCCACCAATGGCACTAAAGCCTTTGAACCCGCGGCCGAACGCAAGGGGATCCCGCGAGCGATCAATGCCGCGCGCACTACGGAGCCGAGTTGGCCGCCGGCGCCACTCAGGGCAATTTTCTTCATAAGTTTCCTTTACAGCGCTGGGCGCGATCGAGCCGGGTGACGGCATGCAGAGGAGCCGCGGCGGCACGGGACCGGATTGGCCCCTTAGTTGTACGATAACGTACTATTTACGATCTGCAGATGGATTTCAACCAGGCATTTACCCCTAGTAATTTGCACTGTTTGGCAAATTGTTGTTAGCAATCAAAGGCATGATGCTCGTTATATTTATATGACGTCATATAACATTGCGCGTGAATTGACGCAAACTCATGCGCCACCTGGTCAACACGTTCGGTAGGTTGAATGACACCGGTGCTCGAGCGCGCGCCGGCCGACGCGCGTAGACTTGACGCGTATTCGCGCGATCGAAGCGTGGCGAGCCCGCAGCGACGCCGCCCCTTTTACCACGACCTATCTTCAGCTCCGCCGCTTCCCATGCCAGATACCAGCCGTTCCGTGCTTTGCGTCGCTGTGCCGGCCGAATCCGGCGTCGCCCGCCTTTACGATGCCCCGGACCTCGCGGATGCGTACGCCGTCCGCCTGCCGGACGGCACCATTGACGACCCGGAATTACTCGCGCGTTTTCTGTTTGCGCACCAGCCGCGATGGGTGGCGAAACTTCTGAGCCTGCGCGATGCGCTGGTCGCCCGTTTCGGAATCAAGACGGCAAAGGAGCTGCGCGCGGCTGGTTCGTCCGGCAAGAGAGAACGGGTCGACATCTTCAGAATCTACACGCGTAGCGCGCGCGAGATCATCCTCGGCGAGAACGACAGCCATCTCGACTTCCGGCTTTCGCTGTTGCAGCAAACGCGCGATACGCACGAGGGCAGCACGCGCTATCTGATCCTGTCTACCGTCGTGCATTGCCACAACGGGCTCGGTCGTTTCTATATCATCGCCATCGCCCCGTTCCACCGCCTGGTGGTTCGCGCATCGTTGCGCCGCGCGGCGCGCATCGGCTGGCCGACGGCCTGAGCGGCGTCTTATTCGTGCGGCTGCTGCGGCTCGTGCTGCTCCTGAAGCTCGATCGCCCGCTTCACGCGCAGCAATTCGGCCGCATGGGCTTGCTGATCTTTCTGGATGCGCTCGGTTGGGCCCACCACCGAAAGGCCGTACAGCTCTCCCCCTATCGTCACGGCAACCGCGATCGCCGACAACTCCGGCGCGCTCTCGCCGAGATTGGCGCACCAGCCTAGCGCCTTTGCCGCCGCCGCTTGCGCGACCAGCGCGGGCAGATCGGCAACGGTCGCCGCCGTGAAGCGTTCGAACGACAGTTGCGTGCCGAGTGACTGCTGCGCGGCGGCATCGAGTTCACCAAAAATCGCCTTGCCGATCGAGTTCGCATGCAACGGACGCAACTCGCCGGGCGCGCGCGTATAGCGAATCGCCTTGGTCGACTCGACCACATCGAGATACACCACGGCGGTACCGTGAATCTTGCCGAGCACCGCGGTCTCGCCGCTCACGTCGCGCAATTCGACGAGACGCGGATGCACCATCTCGACAATCGGATCGACCGCATTGATCGCGCTTGCGAGCAACTGCAAGCGACGCGTCGGATAGTAGCCGCCGCGTTTTCTGACCTCGTACAGATAACCGCGGCTCACCAGCGTGCGGGCGAGCGCGAGACAACTCGACACCGGCACGTTCAGCAAACGCGCGAGTTCGGTGAGCGGCAGCGGCCGTTGTTCGGCGGCAAACAGTTCGAACAGGTCTAAGGTGCGGGCAACGAGTTTGACATCCATGGCGGCGAGGTGAAATGCTCAGTACGACTTCGGCAGGCCCAGCACTTTCTCCGCGATGAAACACATGATCATCTGCGGGCTCACGGGCGCGAGCCTCGGAATCATACACTCCCGCAGATAACGTTCGACGTGATATTCCTTCGCGTAGCCCATCCCGCCAAGCGTGGCGATCGCCGTCTGGCATGACTGGAAGGCGGCTTCCGCGGCGAGGTACTTGGCGGCGTTGGCTTCGGTGCCGCAGGGCCGGCCGGCGTCGTACAGCGAAGCGGCTTTGAACACCATCAGGTTGGCCGCTTCGAGCTGCATCCAGGCTTGAGCCAGCGGATGCTGAATGGCCTGGTTCTGGCCGATGGGCCTGCCGAATACCACCCGCTCCTTCGCGTACTGCGTCGCGCGCCTCAAAGCCGCCTGGCCGAGACCGATGGCCTCGGCGGCAATCAGGATGCGCTCGGGGTTCAGCCCGTGCAGCAGATAGCGGAAACCCGCGCCCTCGTCGCCGATACGGTCCTCCACCGGCACGCGCAGGTTGTCGATGAACAGCATGTTCGAATCGACCGCCTTGCGGCCCATCTTCTCGATCTCGCGCACCTCCACGTGCTCACGGTCGAGGTCGGTATAGAACAGGGTGAGGCCGTCGGTCGGCTTGGCGGCCTGCTCGAGCGGCGTGGTCCGCGCGATGATCAGCATCTTGCTCGCAACCTGCGCCGTGGAGATCCAGATCTTGCGGCCGGTCAGCACATAGTGGTCGCCGTCGCGCACAGCCTGGGTTTTCAGATGCGTGGTATCGAGCCCGGCGTCCGGTTCGGTTACCGCGAAGCACGCTTTGTCCCGGCCCTCGATCAGCGGCGGCAAGAAACGGCGCTTTTGCTCGTCGTTGCCGAACACCTGCACCGGATTCAGCCCGAAAATATTCATATGCACCGCCGAGGCTCCCGACAAGCCCGCGCCCGAGCCACTGATCGTGCGCATCATCAGCGCGGCCTCGGTCATGCCGAGACCGGAGCCGCCATATTCCGGCGACATTGCGATCCCGAGCCAGCCGGCATCGGCCAGCGTGCGATGAAAGTCATGCGGGAAACCGCCGTCGCGATCGCGGGCGAGCCAGTACTCGTCGTCGTATTTTTCGCAGATCTTCTCGATCGCGGCCTGGATCGATTGCTGGTCTTCGGTGAGGTCGAAATTCATATCTACGTCCTGGGTCGTTACTGCTGGATCAAAACTGTTCAGTACCTGCGCCTCGCCCACCATCTGCGCGACGCGCTCAAAGCCATTCAAAGCGGAAACACGCCAACCAGCACCGCGGTCAACACCATGATGAGGGTGGCGGCGAACAGAAAGGGAATCGTGAATTTCTGGTGCTCGGCGAGTTCGACGCCGGTCAGACCGACGATCAGAAACGTCGCGGGCGTCAACGGGCTAACCGGGAAACCGGTCGTCATCTGACCAAGCAGGGCGGCCTGCGCCATCTGCACCGGCGGCACACCGAGTATCTTTGCGCTCTCCGCCAGCACCGGCAGAATGCCGAAGTAAAACGAATCCGGATCGAACAACAGACTCAACGGCATCGAGACGAGCCCGAGCACGAACGGCATATGGCGCGCATGGTCGACCGGCACGTGCTGCACCACGACCTGCGCCATCGCCGTGAGCATACCGGTGCCGGACATGATGCCGGTGAACGCGCCCGCCGCGAGCAGAACGCTCGCCATCATCAGCGCGGCTTTGGCGTGCGCGTCGATACGCTCGCGCTGCTGCCTGACGTCCGGATAGTTGACGATCAACGCGGCAACCGTGCCCAGCATGAACATCACCATCGGGTCGACAATGCCCGACACCAGCGTGACCAGCACGATCAGCGTCAACGCAAGGTTGATCCAGAAGCGGCCGGGGCGGCGCAACGCCAGTTCCTCAGGCGAGAGTTCGCGAGGCGTGACCGAAACCGTTGCCGCACTCGCACGATCGAGACCGAGACGCTTCTCTTCGCGTTTGCCGAGCACATAGGCAGTGCCGAACACGAAAATCAGGCCGACGATCTGCACCGGAATCATCGGATAGAAAATCACCGTGCCGGGAATATGCAAGGCGGCCGAGGCGCGCAGCATCGGCCCGACCCACGGCAGAAAATTGACACCCGCCGCCATCGATGCCACACACGCGAGAATCCGCTTGTCGATGCCGAGCCGTGTGTACAAAGGCAGCATCGCGGGCAGCGTGACAAGGAACGTCACCGCACCGGAACCGTCCAGGTGAATCAGCAGCGCGAGCAAAGCCGAACCCATCACAATGCGCGTCGGATGGCAGCCGACCACGCGGAGTACGCCGTTGATGATCGGATCGAGCATGCCCGCATCTGTCAGGATGCCGAAGAATAAAATCGCAAACACGAACATACCCGCTACCGGCCCGATGTTCTGCACGCCGTGCACGATGTACTTGCCTGTGGACAGCCCAAAGCCGGCGACGAGCGCCGCCACGATCGGCACGACGATCAGTGCGACCAGCGGCGAAAGGCGCTTCGTGATGATCAGCCCGAACAACGCGACTATGGCAACCGTGCCGATCAGCGCGAGCATTGCGTGGCTCCTTGCGTGCTGTGCGTCCACTCATCGGGCGCGATGAAATCCGACGTAAAACCCGACGGCGAGCGTCGTCCTGCGCGATCAATGCACATACTGTCTCCTTGGCGGCACGCGGCCGCTCTTTGTTGTATCGACGGGGGTGAATCCAGATTGAGCGAGGTGCTCCAAAAACGTCAGTCGTTCGCACCCGGCTTGCCGAAGACCTGCTCGGCGTGCTCATTGAGCGCCGGAGGCGTGCTGCGGTAACTGGCCGGCGTGCGGCTCAGCTTGATCGGCGACGCGATGCCTCTGTACGTGCCCATCTCCACGCGCATGCCGCGATGCGCCGTATGCGGATGCTCCAGCGCCGCACCCAATCCGAGCACCGGCGCGCACGGCACGCCACGGCGAATCAGCGTGTCTGCGAGCAATTCGCCTTCCCATGACGCAAAGTGTTTCTCAAACTCCGCGCGCAATTCACGGCGATGCGCGCTGCGCTCCTTGTTGCTGGCAAAACGCGGATCGTCGACGAGCGCCTGCGCACCGATCACGGCGCACAGTCCCGCGAACTGCGCGTTGTTGCCCACGGCGAGAAAAATGTCGACGCTGCCTGTATGAAACATGTCGTACGGCGTGATGTTGGGATGCGCATTGCCACTGCGTTGCGGCTCTTTGCCCGAGTAAAACCAGTTCGGCGTATGCGGATGCAGAATGGACAGCGCACTGTCGAACAAGGTCGACTCGACGAACTGACCGCGCCCGCTCGTCTCGCGTTCGCGCAGCGCCATCAGGATGCCGAGCGCCGCATTCAGTCCCGTGACCAGATCGACGATCGGCACGCCGATGCGCAACGGCGCGCCGTCCGCCTCGCCGTTCACGCTCATCAAACCGGTGAGCGCCTGGACCGCCGCGTCGTAACCCGGCAACGCGCCGAGCGGTCCATCCGCGCCGAAGCCGGACACACGGCAATGCACGAGCCGCGGAAAACGCGCCTGCAACGCGTCATAGCCAAGCCCCCAGCGTTCCAGGGTGCCGATCTTGAAGTTTTCGACGAGCACATCGGCCGTCTCGAGCAGCGTGAGCAGTTTCCGCCGCTCCGGCTCCTGCGTCAGATCGAGCGCGACGCCGAGTTTGTTGCGATTCACGCCGATGAAATACGAGGCCGTATCGCCGTCGAACGGCGGCCCCCAGGCGCGGGTCTCGTCGCCGTTGGGCGGTTCGACCTTGACGACTTCGGCGCCGTGATCTGCGAGGATTTGCGTGCAGTACGGACCACCCAGCACGCGTGACAGATCGACGATGCGGAGCCCCGCGAGCGAACCGGGTGTGAGATTGAGCAAGGCTTGTCTCCTGAGTGGCCGAAGGCGGATATGCTCCGGCCGTTTATTCCCGCACATGAATAAAACTTTATGCTCAGAAAATACTGAAGTCAAGCGGCTTGCTCGATAGACCATATCGCTGCAACCGATCAGAAAGACGCCGAGCCCATTGTTGCAGCGCGGTCTATTGCCGCAGTTTCGTGACGCTCCAGCAAAAAGCGGCTAGGCACGCAATTAGGAAAACTTGATACCTATCAATGATTTGCCGTCTCAAAATCGAAAATTCGCGTGAAACAAGGTGGTTTTTTGACGCACGTCGCGTCGCAGCAAAAAACTTCGCCTTCCCCTACTCTTGCGCCATCTGCCCAGCGCAGTGCGCACCGACAACGGTCGACGCGCGTAGTCCGCCTTCGGGCACGACGCACCTAAGCCACTTCACGCTCATGAACTCCGCAATCTCGGCATTCGATCTCGCCCGCATTCAGTTTGCGTTCACCGTTTCGTTCCACATTGTTTTTCCGGCGCTCAGCATCGGCCTCGCCAGCTTCATCGCCGTCCTTGAATGGCGCTGGTTGAAAACCGGCAAGGCGTACTACAAAGATCTTTGCCTGTTCTGGTCGAAGATCTTCGCAGTCGCCTTCGGTATGGGTGTCGTCTCCGGCGTCGTGATGAGCTATCAGTTCGGCACCAACTGGTCGGGCTTTTCCAGTTTCGCCGGACCTGTCACCGGACCGCTGCTGATGTACGAAGTGATGACCGCGTTCTTCCTCGAAGCGGGCTTCCTCGGCATCATGCTGTTCGGCTGGCAGCGCGTGAGTCCACGCGCCCACTTCGGCGCCACCTTGATGGTCGCGATCGGCACACTGATCTCGACCTTCTGGATTCTCGCGTCCAATAGCTGGATGCAAACGCCGCAAGGTTTTGAAGTCGTGAACGGCCATGTGGTGCCGCTCGACTGGTTCAAGATCATTTTCAACCCGTCGTTCCCGTACCGTCTCGCCCATATGGCGCTGGCGGCGTTCATTGTTGCGGCGCTGGTGGTGGCCGCGGTGGGCGCGTGGCATCTGCTGCGCGGCCGGCGCGATCCGGCCGTCAGGAAGATGTTCTCGATGGCGCTCTGGCTGCTCCTGATCCTCACGCCGATTCAGGCCTTCGTGGGCGATCAGCATGGTCTGAACACGCGCAAGTATCAGCCGGCCAAGATCGCCGCGATCGAAGGTCTGTGGGAAACCGAGAAAGGCGGCACGCCGCTGAATCTGTTCGGCATTCCTGACATGCAAGCTCAGACCACCCGTTATGCCGTGTCGATCCCGCACCTGGGCAGCCTGATCCTCACGCATAGCTGGGACGGCGAGATTCGCGGCCTGAAGGAATTCCCGCCGGAAGACCGGCCGAACTCGACGGTGGTGTTCTGGAGCTTCCGCATCATGGCCGGGCTCGGCGTGCTGATGATCCTGATGTCGGTGGCCGCATGGGTGCTGCGCCGCCGCCAACGCCTGTTCGAAGCGAAGTGGTTCCAGCGTGTGGCCGTCGCAATGGGCCCGAGCGGTTTCATCACGTTGCTGGCGGGTTGGGTCACCACGGAAGCAGGCCGTCAGCCGTGGGTGGTGTATGGCGTGATGCGCACCTCGCAGGCGGTGTCGCCGCTCACCACGCAGCAGGTCGGTATCTCGCTGATGGCGTTCGTGGTGGTCTATTTCCTCGTGTTCGGCACCGGCATCTACTACATGCTCAAGCTGATGCGCGCGGGTCCTGCACTGCCGGGACACACCCCGCACGGCGTACCCGAACACGCGCCGGATCAGACCGCGCGCCGCCCGCTGTCCGCCGCCGATCAGATGATCGACGCCACCTGACTTCACTTGCCGGAAAGAGAAAGAAAATGGACGTAACCGTAGCGTGGGCCGCGATCATCGCACTGGGCCTATTCATGTACGTGGTGCTCGACGGCTTCGATCTGGGCATCGGCATCGTCTTCCCGTTCTTCCCCGATGAGAAGGAACGCGACCTGATGATGAACACCGTCGCCCCGGTGTGGGACGGCAACGAAACCTGGCTGGTGCTCGGTGGCGCGGCGTTGTTCGCGGTGTTTCCGGTGGTCTACTCGACCGTGCTGTCCGCGCTGTATCTGCCGCTGATTTTCATGCTGGTGTGCCTGATTTTCCGCGGCGTGTCGTTCGAGATTCGCGCCAAGGCCAAGCGCACGAAACATCTGTGGGACCTGGCATTCATTGGCGGATCAGCGGGCGCCACCTTCTTTCAGGGCATCGTGCTGGGCGCGTTTTTACAGGGCATCCCGGTGATCGACGGCGGCTACGCGGGCGACGCCTTCGGCTGGCTCACGCCGTTCAGTCTGCTGACAGGCCTCGGTCTGGTGATTACCTACGCCTTGCTCGGTTGCTGCTGGCTGGTTGCGAAAACCGAAGGCGATCTGCAACGCCGCCTGCATCGCGTGGTGTGGCCGCTGACGCTCGTGCTGCTCGGGTTCATCGCGATGGTCAGCCTGTGGACACCGCTGCAAGATCCGAATATCGCGCAACGCTGGTTCCACGACAATCTGTTCTACCGTCTGCTGCCGGTGCCGTTCCTTGTCGCGATCTGCGCGTTCTTCATGCATCGCGCGGTACGTGCGCGGCATCACAACACGCCGTTCGTGCTGGCGCTCATGCTGGTGCTGCTCGGTTATGCCGGGCTGCTGGTGAGCTTGTGGCCGTATGCGATTCCGTCGAGCATGACGCTCTGGGAAGCCGCCGCGCCACGCTCGAGCCAGATGTTCACACTAGTCGGCGCGGCGGTCATTCTGCCGATCATCATCGCTTATACGACGATGGGTTATTGGGTATTTCGTGGCAAGGTGCGTCATGGCGACCAACATCACTATCACTAAGGACACGGGCGCCGACGCCGCCCGCAACAACGCGCTTCATCCGCCCGCGCGCCGGCTGCCCGGCTGGCTCTGGTTCATCGCGCTGTGGTGCTTCGGCGTGGGTTCGGCGGTGTCGCTCGGTTTCGCGTTCAAGCTGCTGATGAACGCGACGTTATTCGCGGTCAAATGAAATGATGTATTGGCGTGATCCAATCCGGCGCGCATAACCTGCGGCTTCCCGCGTAGAACGCTTCAAAATTGTGTCATTCGGCTCGTCTTCCTACCAAGCCGGAACCTATGCGCGGGAGACCTGCCTTACACAATAAGCTGGTGCATCGAACCAGCCGGCGATCATATAAATAGACTGTCAAATTATGCGGCGGGCCGCAATGCCCGCCGCGCCATCGATCGGCATATGATCGCGGGGTAACGGGCAATGACGCCAGACGAAAATAGAAGTAAAACGGCAAGAGCAGCCAGAAGCACGGCGGTGGTAGTCCACAACGCGCAGGTCCGACTCGCGGAGACATTATGAAGTTTCTTGTGGCCGACGACCATGAACTGATCCGGCAAGGCGTCAAAGGGTTGTTGCGCGGTCTCGATCCCGACGCGCAATTCGACGAAGCCGACAGCTGGGAAACACTTGCCGCCGCCGCGCGGCCCGACGCCGACCACGACCTCGCCATCGTCGATCTGCACATGCCCGGCATGGGCGGCGCTTCGTCGCTGGAGATGCTGTTGAAGGCGAACCCCGCGCTGCCGGTCGTGGTCCTCTCCGCTGAAGAATCGCCCGACGAAATGCGCGCGGTGCTGGCCGCCGGCGCGCTCGGTTTCGTGCCCAAGCGGCAACCCGCCAGCGTCATGCTCAAGGCCATCGAACTGGTTCTGTCGGGCGGCGCCTATGTGCCGATGGAAGCGCTCAGCCTGCTGGGCTCGCGCGAGACGCAAGCCGCCCCGGTGCATGCCGACGCGGCGGCCGAGCTGGCCGCTCCGGGAGCCGCCCATGCCCCGGCGCAAGGCGGCGCCACAGTCACCGAACCGATCGCGCAACTCCAGGCGCTGCAACCGCACCAGCAACATTTGCTGGAGAACCTGTCGCCCAGGCAGCAGGACATCATGCGGCTCGTGCACCGCGGCTGGACCAACAAAATGATCGCGCGCGAACTGGGCGTGGCGGAGGGGACGGTCAAGGTCCACCTGTCGGTCATCTTCCGGGCGCTCGGCGTGCACAACCGGTCCATGGCGATTGCGGTGATCAACGGCTGGCTCGAGGCTGGGAAAACCCTGTAATCCTGCAACCTGCAACCGTGTGAGCGCGGCTCGGCGGGCAGCGCTCGTGCCGCCTTGCATGCCACACCTTATGCCGCTCGCCCCTTGTCCAGTTCCGCCTGCTGCCACAGCATTTCCAGCGTGCGCCGCAGGCGCGCCGGCGTGACCGGTTTGTGCAATACCGGAATGCCCTGCAAGGCCAGCGCCGCCAGTTCCGCCGACGCCATGTCGCCCGTGATCAGCAGGGTCACCACGCCCTCATGCCCCGCCCGTGCGAGTACATTGCGCACGGCCGCGAGCGCTTGCGCGCCGGTTCGGTGATTGGCCAGCTGGTAGTCGCATAGCACGGCATCCGGCACGAAACCGTCTTCCAGCGCGACCAGCGCGTCGACCTCGTCGCGTGCGCCGCGCACGATACACCCCCAGCGCCCCAGCAGACTCGCGAGACCTTCGAGTATCGACGGTTCGTCGTCGATACATAGCACGCGCCGCCCTTGCGCCGACGGCCCGCTCCCCACGGTCTCGTTCAGGCTCGCGATAATCCCCTTCGCGTCACCCGTGCGCACCGGAAAGCGGAATGTCGAACCACGCCCCGGCGCCGAGCGGAACTGCAACTCGCCTTCGAGCATCTCGACGAGGCGCTTCACCGTCGGCAAACCCAAACCGTGCCCCTGGCGCGCGTCGCGCTGCGGATTGGCGACCTGGTAGAACTCCTCGAAGATGCGTTCGTGTTCCTCGGCCGGAATGCCGACGCCGGAGTCGCGCACCTCGATATAGCCGCCCGTAGGCCGCCCGGCGCGGCGGAACCCCACCCAGATCGCGCCTTCGTCGGTATAGCGCACCGCGTTCGACAGCAGATTGCTCAGCACGCGTTCGATCAGCACCGGATCGTCGTGCAGGACCACCGAGGCCGGCGCGATCCGCAACGCGAGCCCCTTGGCCGCGGCCTGCGGGCGGTACTGGCTGCCAACCCGTTCGAACAGTTCCGCAAGCCGGAAATGCAAACGGATCACCTGGGTCACGCCGCTTTCGAGCCTGGCAAGATCGAGCACCTGGTTGAACAACTGGTTCAACGCTTCGACGTTGTAGACGATGTGCTGGGCCGTCTTCGCATGCTGCACGGGCGTCGCGGCCGTGTCGTTGAGCGAAGCCGCCAGCAGGCCGATCGCATGCAGCGGCTGCCGCAAATCGTGGCTCGCGGCCGCAAAAAATCGCGTTTTGGCAAGACTCGCCTCTTCGGCTACACGCTTTTGCGCCGCCAGCGACTCGGCCAGATATTGCTGATCGACACGCGCCTGCACCACCTGGTGGAACAGCTTGCGATAGCTCAGCGCGTAGACGTTGATCGCGCAGAAGAAGAACGCGAGGACGATGGCGAGAATCGTGCGGTCGAACGTATGCGTGCCGAAGTGCAGCACGATCGACGGCAGCAGCAGGAACGGAATCGAGGTCGAAAAGTTCAGCAGATCGAAGCCGTTCGACATGAACACGCCGGCGGCCAGCGTGACGAGCATCACCGTATGCAGCAGCGGCAAGTCGGTTTGCGGGCTTTGGAACGCGAACCACACCGCGAGCCCCGGGCCGCTATACAGCAACACGCCGCGCACCGCATGCAGGTTGATCCAGCCGCGCGGCGTGACCAGTTGCGGGTAGCGGCGATGGCAGATCCATAACGCGAGGCCGGCGCAATTGGCCACCGCATAAAACCCGAAGCACGCCACGAACAGCCGCGGCGACGGAATATTCGGCCAGTAGATCGCCACCAGCACCGCGATCGAGAACCAGTGGGAAAAGAAAGCGATCGGATCTTGCGCGTAAAGCACGCGCACCAGGTCTTCGTCGATTGCACGCTGGATGGGTGCGGCCCGCATCATGCGGTCTCCTCTTGGTCGGGCACGGCAGATTCGATGGCGTTGGACGGAGGTTCAGTGGCGCGGACATCGTGCAGGCCCGGCGCGCGGGAGGTACGGCATCAGGTATTGCGGTACTCGACCGCGCCGTTGCGGCCTTTCGGCGCAACCCACGGCTTTCAGAAGGCAAACAGGCAAAACCAGCCGGACGCACGAATGGTTTACCCGACAGTTTACCCATCAGCTACCACTTAATCCATATAGGCGAAGCCGCCGCCGGAAACCATACTGACGTCACTTTCAAGCGCGGTTTAACAATTCCAGCTTGCCTTCCTTGCCTGCAGTCGAGGCTCCCCGCGCTCCCTGTCTTTCCCCTTATGGAGGTTTTCATGGGCGCAGTTCCGAGCCACGCGTTCGTCCGCAATCTCGACGATGCGATCCTGCCCGACCTGTGGCGCCGCCGCACCCAGTTGTCCGGCGACGAAATGGTGTCGATGGTCGATCTGGTCAAGCGGGCGCTGCGCACCTATCACCCGCTTGAACTCCAGGCCCTCGGCGAGGACAAGGAAGAACTGGTCGCGCAGTTCATCTACGCGAAAGTATTGCGCCTCGCACCGGGCCACACCGAGACCAACGCCTGCGCCGACAGCGCGCCGTCCAACGGCTACGCACTGTGCGCGTATTTTCGCCGTTACCTGATCGACTGCCTGCGCAGCGCCGGCCATCAACGCAATGTGTCGATGGAAAACGAAGGCATGGCGCAGGAAATCGATCTGCACGCGCAGGCACTGGAAGACCCGGTCGAAAGCGTATTGCTGCAATACGGTCTCGACGAAGCCGGCGTGCGGCTCGCGGCGCGCGCCTTCATCGACAGCCTCGACGAGCCGGAGCGCATCGTGCTGGCCGGCAGTCTCGGCTGGTGCTCGGAAGGCAAAGGCGGCTTGTCGGCAGTCGCAGCTCAGCATCGGGTGCCCTCATATCACTATCGCGCCGTCAAACTTGGCGTCACCATGAAAAAGACGGCCGGCGCCGCCGAATTTTCCAACACCAAGATCGGCCGCTGGCTGACCGACGCGCTCGGCATCGAAATCGACGTCGACAATCGCGCCGTGATTCTGCTCGCGCTGAACCTGCTCGCCGCCGAATCGAGCGACAGCGAAATGAATGAAGTAGCCGCCTAATAGCCTCTTCAAAGGCCGGCGTGGAGCGGCAGCGGGTTTCTTCTTCCTTGTGGAAATCGCGACCGGCTCCACGTACGCGCCCCGTACGATGCGCCTTTTTTTGACATCGCGCACCGCCTGCGATAAAAAAGCCGCTGCCGCATGCCGTCTTCCTTCCGAAGTCCGGGTTCCCCTACCCGGCATCTCCTTCCTGACGAGGTGGTCCTGATGAACCGCTTATCGAGCGTCCTGACAGCCATGCAGCCGCATTACGATGTCGTGGTGGTGGGTTCGGGTTATGGCGGTGCGATCGCCGCGAGCCGTATGGCGCGCGCCGGCAGAAGCGTGTGCGTACTGGAGCGCGGACGCGAATTCATGGCCGGCGAGTATCCGCGCACGCCGATCGAAGGCGCCGCGCAGATTCAATACAACACCGCCCTCGCGCAAATCGGCTCGCCGCTCGCGCTGCTCGAAGTCCACGTGAATGACGACGTAAATGCGGTGGTGGGTTGCGGCCTGGGCGGCACCTCGCTGATCAACGCGAACGTCGCGCTCAAAGCCGACCCGCGCCTATGGGATGACGGGCGCTGGCCCGAGGCGCTGCGCGCCGACGAGGCGGGACGCAACAAAGGCTACGAACTCGCCCACGCGATGTTGCAGCCGTCGGCGGTGTCCGGCGATTTTTTGCAGTTGCCGAAACTGCAGGCGCTCAAACTGTCCGCGCAGGCGCTCGGCATGGCAGATCGCTTTTACCCGCCGGAGATCACCGTCACCTTCGAGGACCGCGTGAACGCGGCGGGCGTCGAACAGAAGGCCTGCGTCGGTTGCGGCGATTGCAACTCGGGTTGCAATTACGACGCGAAGAATTCCACGCACATGAACTATCTGCCCGATGCGGTCGCGCACGGCGCCCATATTTTCACGGGCACGGCGGTGCATTCGGTGCTGCGCGACACCGCTACGCAAAAGTGGACCGTGCGCTTTCAGGAGGTCTCGCTGGGCCGCGAGAGCTATGACGCGCCCGATCTGTTCGTGAGTGCCGATATCGTCATCGTATCGGCCGGCACGCTCGGTTCGACCGCCCTGCTGCTGCGCTCGCGCGAGGCGGGTCTGAGCGTTTCGGGCAGGCTCGGCCAGCACTTCACCGGCAACGGCGACGTCCTCGCCTTCGCGTACAACACCGAGGAAGCGATCAACGGCATCGGCTGGGGCGCGCACGAGCAAGGCGAGATTCCAGCGGTCGGACCAACCATTACCGGCATCATCGACCATCGCAATACGCCGAACGTGAAAGACGGCTTCGTGATCGAAGAAGGCTCGCTCGCCGGGGCGGTCGGCGCCGCGATGGTCGCCCTGCTCGGCGGCGCCGCGCCGCTCGAAGGTGTCGACATTCCCGCGCCGCGCGCCGCCGGGGAACCGCTCGGCTACGATGCGCGCGTGATCGAGAGCGTCCTGCGCGGTCCCTATCACGGCGCGCTCAACCACACGCAAACCTACCTGGTGATGGCGCATGACGACGAAAGCGGCCGGATTACCGTAGACGATAAAGGCAGACCGCGCATCGACTGGCCGAACGCCGGCAAGCAGCCGATCTTCCAGACCGTCGAAGAAACGCTCAAGAAAGCCCAGGCACCGCTCGGCGGCAAATACCTGCGCAACCCGATCTCCACCAGCCTGCTCGATAACCGCACCGTCACCGTGCATCCGCTCGGCGGCTGCGGGATGGGTGAGGACGCAACGCGCGGTGTCGTCGACCATCAGGGCCGGGTTTTCAGCGGCACCGCAGGCAATGCGGTGCACGATGGCCTGTATGTAATCGATGGCGCTGTGATGCCGATGTCGCTCGGCGTCAATCCGCTGCTGACGATTTCCGCGTTGGCGGAACGCAACTGCGCGCTGCTCGCCAAGGCGCGAGGCTGGAACATCGACTACGAGGCCAAGGGGGCGGCCCCCGCCCCGGCGCCTCGGCAGATTGGCCTGCGCTTCACCGAAACGATGATCGGCACCTATACGCCGACGGCCGTGGGCGATGCCACCGCCAGTGCGATCGAATTCACGCTGACGGTCGAATCGGACAATCTGGCCGATATGCTGAGCAATCCACAGCATCTCGCCCACACCACCGGCACGCTGACTTGCCCCGCGCTCAGCGCGCAACCCATGACGATCGCCGACGGCACCTTCAACCTGTTCGTGGTCAATCAATCGGATGTAGACGAGCGCAACATGAATTACCACATGACGCTCAACGCCACCGAAGGCAAAACGTACTACCTGAGCGGACAGAAGATCATCACGCGGACTTCGCCGATCAATCTGTGGGAACAGACCAACACGCTCTACGCGGAAATCCGCGAGTCGGCGCAAGCGGATGCACCGCCGATCGGTACGGCAACGCTGATCATCACCCCCGAGAACTTCCTCAAGCAGCAACGCACGCTCGAAGTCACCAACGCACCCGATCTGGAAACGCGGCTTGAATGGACCCTGAAGTTCGGCAAGTTTTTCGCGGGCGTGCTGTTCACCGAATATGGCGGCGTGGCCGCGCCCTTGCAGTTTTATGATCCGCAAGCGTCGCCGCGCCTGAAGCGCGCGCTGCGCGCACCCGTGCCGCAAGTGGTCTTTTTCGACACGCCCGACGGCACCACGCTGCGGCTCACGCGCTACGCCGGGCCGGCCAATGCTCCTCTGCGTCCCGTGCTGCTGATTCACGGTTCGGGCGTGTCGAGCCGGATCTTTTCCACCGATCTGACAGGCACCAATCTGGTCGAATATCTCTGCGCGGCGGGCTACGATGTATGGCTCGTCGATCTGCGCGTCAGCATCGAAATGCCGAGCGTGCTCGCGCCGACCAATGTCGACAAGGTCGCTCGCGAGGACATTCCGGCCGCGGTCGCCAAAGTGCGCGCGTTGACCGGCCTGCCGGAGATTCAGGTGCTGGGCCACTGCATGGGCGGCATGGCGTTAACCATGTCGCTGCTAAGTGGCCTCGAGGGCGTGCGCTCGGCGGTCATCTCTCAGGTCTCGGCGCATCCGGTGCCGGGCACCTTGGAAAAGATCAAGTGCGGGTTGCATATCCCGGACATCATGGCGCATCTCGGCGTGCACGACCTGACGGCCTTCACGGAACGCGGGACATGGCCTCAAAATCTGCTCGATGAAGCGTTGCGGCTTTACCCGCTCAATCACAAGCAGGGCTGCGGCAGCGCGATCTGCCACCGGGCCACCTTCCTTTACGGCCTGCTCTATGAGCATGAAAAATTGAGCGAGACGCTTCACTCGAACCTGCAGGAATTGTTCGGCGTGCACGACATCGAGGTATTCAGGCATCTGGCCGCCATGGTGCGAGCGGGCAAGGTTGTCGATGCGGCCGGCAAAGACGTTTACCTCACCGGGACGGGCGGCATGAAAGGTCTGGAGGGCATGCGTCTGCCGATCGGCTTCATCCACGGCGAAAAGAATGAAACCTATCTGCCGCAGAGTACCGAGCTCACGTTCGACCTGCTGGTCAGGCACTTCCCCGAGCAGCCGTATGAGCGCCATCTGATTCCCGGCTACGGGCATATCGACTGTATCTTCGGCAAGAACGCGGCGGTGGACGTGTATCCGGTGATTGCCCGGTATCTGAACGCGCATTGACGAATGCCGGAACGCGCCGCCGCTACAGGATCGGAGAATCTGACGGCAGCGTACCCGGGTTGCAAACCGCGCGCCGTGCGGTCTGCTGTTCAGGTATGGTATGTATAAGGGGGCGGGTCGCCGCGATTGCGGCTAGCGCACCTGGCGCGGTGAGTCCGTCACGCGCTTATCCACATCAAACTGCCACCCTTATCCGGATGAAAACCTTTTTTCTGACTACGTTGGCCGCAGGACTGCTGGCCAGCACCGTTGCGACAGCAAACGTACAGGCCGCCGAACTCCACGTGATGACCTCGGGCGGCTTCACCGCCGCCTATAAACTGCTCGGCCCCAAGTTCACGGCCGCAACCGGCAACACGCTCGACACGATCCTCGGGCCGTCGATGGGCAAATCGCCGGAAGCCATTCCGAACCGGCTCGAGCGGGGTGAACACGCGGACGTGGTCATCATGGTCGGCTACGCGCTCGACGATCTGATCAAGCAAGGCAAGGTGATTCCCGGATCGCGCGTCGAGCTTGCCGATTCCCGCATTGGCATGGTCGTGCGCAACGGCGCGCCGAAACCGGATATCAGCTCGGTCGATGCGCTAAAGGAGACCTTGCTCCATGCCAGATCGATCGCCTACTCGGACAGCGCGAGCGGTGTCTATATCGAGCGCGAGCTCTTCAGCAAGCTTGGCATCGAAGCTCAGGTGAAGAGCAAGGCGAAGATGATTCCGAAGATTCCGGTCGCATCGGTGGTTGCCAACGGCGATTACGAACTGGGATTCCAGCAGGTCAGCGAGTTGCTGCCGGTGCCGGGCGCCACCTTCGTCGGAAAGATTCCGGAGTCGGTGCAATCGGTTACGCGCTATGCCGCCGGCATCCCGGTGGGCGCCGAACATCCGCAAGAAGCAAAGGCGTTGCTCGACTACCTCGCCTCGCCCGCTGTACAGCCCGTGGTAACGTCGACCGGCCTGGATTCTGTCGCAACGCATTGACGCAGCGGCCTCGGGCTGGCCGGCAAACGTGTCCGGCCAGTCCGTCCACTTTGCGTGGCCGGACATAAGCAGCCCCTCACGGTCGATGGAAGCCCGGCTGTAGCCTTCACACTTCAGAACATTTCAAAGAAAACCATGGAACAGTTGACCTTCGGGGCTTGCGTCAAAAAAGGCTGGATCAGTTCGTGGCAAGCCGTCACACAGATGCCCTGGTTGTTCCTCGGCGTCTGCATCGTATTGGCTTGCACCTCGCTACTGACAGGAGAACGCCCCGCCGTCATTGACACGATGGATGCGACGACGCGTGCGGGCCACGGCCTGCTCTCGCTGGTCTGGTTCTTTCTGCAACTGGCGGTATCCGGCACGCTGACCATCAAGGTCCATCGTTTCGTGCTGCTTGGCGAAGGCACGCAGCCGCTAGTGCCGCTCAACGGCAAGCCGCTCTTGCGCTATGCGCTGGTGTGGCTCGCCATCATGCTGATCGCGCTGGCGATTACAGGATTCACCTTTTTCGCCATGCGCGCGCTGAAGATGGGGTTCCTGATCTATGTGCCGCTGCTGCTCATCTATCTGTTCGTGCTTATCCGTCTGAGCCTGCTTTATCCGTCCATCGCGCTCGGCAGCCGGGTTGCGCTGCGGGCAGCGTGGCGGGACAGCCGTGGACACGTATGGAGCATCATCGGCGTGGGCTTCGTGACTTATGTGCCGCTCTTTGTGGTCACCGCCCTGATATTCATGCTGGTCGGCCCGACGATGATGGCCGCGCACCAGACCCAGGGCCTCGCCGTCTTCGCGATTATTCAGGCGCTGCTCAATGCTGTTTTCGTCGTATTCGCCGCAGCCTCGCTTTCATGGCTGTACCGCCGCTACGCCAACGAACTGCTGACGCACGCCGAAGCCGCACCGCGCTAAATCGCGCGGTACGCCGTAACTCAGAACAGCTTGCCGGGATTCAGAATCCCATGCGGGTCCAAAGCGTGTTTGATCGCGGCCATTGCGGCCAATTCAGCCGGCGAGCGCGAGATCGGCAAGAACTCGCGCTTGAGCAAGCCGATCCCGTGTTCCGCCGACACCGAGCCGTGCAGCGGCCCCAGCATCTCGTAGACGAAGGCATACACCGTACGGTGATCGACACCGGGGATCGAATGGCCGTCCACGGTGACATGCAGATTCGAATCGCCGATATGGCCGAAGAAATACGACGCGTTGCCCGGCCAGCGTTGATCGAGCGCCGCGCGGCACCGGTCGACGAAAGCACCGATCTCGCCGATCGGCAAGCTCACGTCGAAGTTGATCGCATCGAGCCGCACCGGAAACTCGGCGGTGCATTCGCGAATTGCCCATAACGCGCGCACGTCGGCCATCGATTGAGCAATTACCGCATCGCGGATCGCTTCTGCGTCGAGCGCTTCGGTGAGCGCGGCGGAGAAGCGTTCGCCGTCGTCGCCCGCGTCGAAGCTCGCGTGTTCGATCAGTGCGTAAAGCGGGTGCGGGTCGGCGAATGGCGAACGCGTGCCCGTCAGTTTCACGCCGAAATCGTAAAAATCCGGCCACATGATCTCGAACGCGCCAATGTCGTTGCCAAAGCGCGTCGACAGTCGGCGCAGCAGGCTGACGGCCGCGTCGTAACCGTCGAGTGCGACGAGCGCCGTGTGACGCGCCGCGCGCGGCGGATGAAGCCGCAAGACCGCGCGCGTGATCACGCCGAGCGTGCCTTCCGAACCGATGAACCAGTGTTTCAGGTCGTAGCCGGTATTGTTCTTGACCATCTTGCCGAGCGAAGTCAGCACGTCGCCGTTGGCGAGCACGACTTCGAGGCCGAGCACCTGGTCGCGCGCGGTGCCTGACTGGATCACGCGATTGCCGCCCGCATTGGTCGCGAGGTTGCCGCCGATCTGGCACGAGCCGCGTGCGCCCAGATCGAGGGCAAGTTCAAAGCCGGCTTCGGCGGCGGCTTCCTGTGCGGTTTGCAAGGTCGTGCCGGCGCGCACGGTGAGCGTGGCCGAGGCGGCATCGATTTCTTCAACGCCGGTGAGCCGTTCGAGCGACAACGCAATATCGGTCGCGCGGGCAATCGCGCCGCCCGCGAGTCCGGTCATTCCGCCCTGCGGCACCACGGGTTGATGTGCTGCATGACAGATTGCCAGCGCACGCGAGACTTCTTCCGTGCTGCGAGGCAAAAGCAGCGCGGCGGGACGCGTTGGATCGTGACGTGTCCAGTCGGTCAGTGCATGTTCGCCGATCTGCTCGCCGGTGCGCACCGCGTCGGCGCCGAGCGCGGCACGTAGCGCGTCGAGCGTCGCCGAAAGCGGTGCGACGCTATGGGTTGCGCTGCCCGCTGCGCCGTTTGTCAAACTCGTATCTGTCATGCAGTGGTTCCTTGCGTTCCTTGCGTTCCTTGAGCGGCCGCTTTCTTCCGATAACCCATCGAATCGTTGATCCGGCCGAGGATGTAATCGCCCGCGGCGACCGGCTGATACTTGAGGTCGGCGTCGCTCGTGCCGAGTTCACGCGGATCGACCGTCGCACCGTAAGTAGGATCATAAAACGTCGCGATCGAATAGCGCTCGCGCCCCGATGCATTGATCACACGATGCAAGGTGGAGCGGAAGCGATCGTTGGTCCAGCGCGCCAGCAGATCGCCAACATTCACCACGAAGCTGCCCTCGATCGGCGGCGCGTCGACCCACGTGTCGTTGGCGATCTCGCGCACCTGCAAGCCCCCTACCTGGTCCTGCCACAGCAGGGTAATGCAGCCGTAGTCGGTATGCGGTGCGACGCCGAACTGATCCGCGTCCGATTGGGGCGGCTGCGGCGGATAGTAGACCATCTGCGTGCGCTGCATCCGCTTCGTATAGCGCGGCGTGAAGAAATGCTCGTCGACGCCGAGGCTCACCGCCACCGCCCGCAGCAGATCGGCGCCGCACGCGGCCACCGCTTCGTAATAACCATAAAGCGCGGGTTGCAACTCAGGCATGAAATCCGGCCAGTTGTTCGGCCCCCGCAAAGCCTGACCCGCGCGCACATCGGGATCGTCCTCCGGCAATTCGAGGCCGATGCTGAAGAACTCCTTGTAGTCGGGGCGCTTCGCCTGATACATGGTAGCGTCGCCGAGCGCGTTGAAACCTCGATGCCGTTGATTGACCGCCACGCGCCGCTTCGTCTCGACAGGAAACGCAAAGAACGTACGTGCCGCCTGGGCGGCTGCATCGATTGCCGTTTGCGGCACGCCGTGATTGACGATATAGAAGAAGCCGATCGTGGTGCACGCTTCGCGGATTTCATGCGCCACGCGGGTCAAGGCCTGCGGGTCGCCCGCGCGCACGCCGGCAAGATCGATGATCGGAATACGGGTCACGGGCATTGCGCTGCTCCCTGGAAGGCCGGTCGATTCAACTGATAAAAGAGACGTGTGAGTCGGCTTGCGAATCGCGCCACTCGCGACACCTCGCGACACGCAGGCGCGCTTCGCGCGTCCGCGTGCCTGTTCGTTGTGTGTGCGTTGCCGGCACGTTGCTTCTTCGTTGCTTCTTCGTTGTATATACCGCCAAAAGCGCACCCGCAAGTTGCTTCGCGCAGCTTCACATAAGGGCTTTTCTCTACTCGCGCGTTTATTTATTTCGCGCCAAAACTGCGGTATATACTGCCTCGAATGATTCGCGCAGAGTCTGCTGACGAACCGCTTTCGCGCGACGCGATTTTGCCAACCGGAGAATCCCATGAGCATGCTTGCAGGATGGAAGTGTCGTTTGGTCATGCTGGCGTTGTGCGCGGCAAGCATCACCGCCCACGCGGACGATCAACTCGCCAAAGTGAAAAAAGCCGGCGAGCTGGTGGTCGGCACCGAAATGCAGTTCGCGCCTTTCGACTTCCTCGAAAACGGCCAGCAAGCGGGCTTCAATAAGGATCTGTTCGCCGAGGTGGGCAAGGAACTGGGCGTGAAAGTGCGCTTCATCGATTTGCCTTGGCCGAGCGTGCTGCCGGGTCTCGAAGCCGGCAAGTTCGATATGGTGGGCGGGCCGCTGACGGTCACCAAGGCGCGCATGGAACGCTACACGTACACGCTGCCGATCGCGGACGCCACCGACGCGCTGCTCAAGCGCGCCAACGACAGCGCGCTCAAGCAGTCGTCGGATATTGCCGGCAAGACTGTCGGCGCGGGCAAAGGCTCGGCCCAGCTCGACCAGTTGAAGGCCTACGTCGCCACCTTGCCGAAGCCGCCTGAAATCCGCGAATACGTCGATAACAATCAGGCTTACGCCGACCTTGCGGCCGGGCGCATCGCGGCGGTCGCGAACTCGATGACCAATATCGCGTATGTCGCCAAACAGCGTCCCGAGACCTTCGCCGTGGTACAGCCGCCGTTCGGCGCGAAGGTGTACTTTGCTTATTGCCTGCGTAAAGACGCGGATAGCAAGCCGCTCGCCGACGCCTTCAACGCGGCGCTCGTGAAGATGCACAACGACGGACGCCTCGCGGCCCTGCAGAAGAAGTGGTTCGGTGTCGCGATGGACGCGCCGACCACGATGCCGGCGCCGAACTATTGACGGTTTGATGCTTGGAGGGACCGCTTATGTTCAGCACGACCGTCTTCCTCCAGGGTTTGCCGCTGCTGTTGCATGCGGCACTCGCCACCATCGGCATTTCGTTGACAGGTCTGCTGATCGGCTTTTTCGTCGCGATCGGCGTATGTGCCGCGCGCCTCTCGGCGAGGCGCGCCGCGCGCATGTTCGGCGGCGCTTATGTGTTTTTCTTCCGCGGCGTGCCGATGCTGGTGCAACTGCTGCTGGTGTACTACCTGCTGCCGTTCGCCGGGATCAATGTCTCACCCATCGTCGCGGCGATCAGCGCCGTGTCGTTATGCTCCGCTTCATATATCGCCGAGATTCTGCGCGGCGGTTTTCTGAGTATTCCGCCGGGCCATCTCGAGGCCGCGCGCATGCTCGGTCTTTCACCGTTCGATATGCTGCGGCGCATTCTGGTGCCGCAGGCGTTTCGCCTGACGCTGCCCTCGCTTGTCAATGAAATGGTGCTGCTGATCAAGGCTTCGTCGCTGATCTCGGTGGTCGGCGTGGCCGAGCTGACGCGCACCGCGCAGAACATTGCGGCCAGCACCTATCGGCCGCTCGAAGCCTACGTCGCCGCCGGGCTGATTTACTTCGTGATCTGCGGCAGCCTCGCGCTCGTTGCGCACGCCGCCGAATACCGTTTGCAGCATGCCTGAACGCCCCTGAGCCCGAGATCGGATAAGTCATGCAAACGCTCGACCCCACCGTCATCACGCACAATCTGCAGCCGATTGCCGCCGGCCTCGCCACCACGCTCGGCACCTGGGCTGCCGGCGTGGCGATCGGCATCCTGATCGGCTTTCTGATCGCCGTGCTGCAACTCTTTTGCGGACGCGGGGTGCGCGCTCTATTGCGCTTCTATATCGAGCTATTCCGCGGCACGCCATTCCTGGTGCAACTGTTTTTGCTGTACTACGGCGGCCCTTCCTTCGGCCTCACGCTCGAACCGATGACAGCCGGCGTACTCGGCCTGGGTCTCTACGGCAGCGCGTATTTCGCCGAGGCGTTTCGCTCCGGCTTTCAATCGGTGCCACCGGGCCATCTCGAAGCAGCCTCCTGTCTCGGGCTCACCCGCTGGCAAGCAATCCTGCGCATTCAGGTGCCGCAAATGCTGGTGCTGATCGTGCCCGCGCTCACCAACCTGATCATTGTGCTGAGCAAGGAAACCGCCGTGCTGTCGATCGTCACCGTCCCCGAACTCACCTTCGTGCTGACCGGCATCGGCTCGGCCACCTTCGCTTTCGTCGAGACGCTGCTGGTGCTATGCGTGTGCTATCTCGCGCTGGTTGAATTGACCTCGCGCGCGGGTATGTGGGCAGAAACCCGCATCGCGCGCTTCATGGCATGAACGCAATCCGGACCTCCCTATGAACGCCATCGCCGACATGCCCTCCTCCGCGTCCACCGCAGCCGTCGATACGCCGCCAGGCGCGCCGCTCATCGAAGTGCGCGGCCTGAAAAAACGCTTCGGCGAAGTCGAGGTGCTACGCGGCGTCGACCTCGAGATCGCCCGTTCCGAAGTGGTCTGCATCATCGGGCCGTCCGGTTCGGGTAAAAGCACACTGCTGCGCTGCCTGGCCGCGCTCGAAACCTACGATCAGGGCGACGTGCGCATCGAAGGCGAATTGCTAGGCTATAGCGAGCGCAATGGAAAACGCGTGCGAGCGTCGCAGAACGAGATCAATCGCGTGCGGCGCAACGTCGGCATGGTGTTTCAGCAATTCAATCTGTGGCCGCACATGACAGCGCTCGGCAATGTGATGGAAGCGTTGCTGCGCGTGCGCCATCTGCCGCATGACGAAGCGCGCCGCCGCGCCAATGCGATGCTGGAAACCGTCGGCCTCGCGCATAAGGGCGACGCCTATCCCGCGAAACTCTCGGGCGGCCAGCAGCAACGCGTTGCGATTGCACGCGCGCTGGCGATGGAGCCGCACATCATGCTGTTCGACGAACCGACCTCGGCACTCGATCCCGAGCTGGTCGGCGAAGTGTTGCAGGTGATGAAGCAGCTTGCGCGCGACGGCATGACGATGGCCGTGGTCACGCACGAAATGGGTTTTGCCGCGCAGGTGGCCGACAAGGTCATGTTCATCGATCAGGGACGTATCGCCGTGCAAGGCAAGCCGCGCGAAGTCTTTCATGATGCGGGGCAGCCGCGTTTGCGGCAGTTCCTGCAAAACTATTTCGACCGCAATGCGTTCTGGACGCGCGGCCCTGATGACGTGGAACCGCAATGAAAACCACGCACGCAGCGATTGAGCCGCCCGCCGCCCGCTACGAACAGGTCAAGAACCATATCCGCCAGATCATCGAATCGGGCGGCCGGCAAGCGGGCGAACGGCTGCCGTCCGAGCAGGAGCTGGTCACGACACTCGGCGTGTCGCGCATGACGGCGAATCGCGCGCTGCGCGAACTGGCCGATGAAGGTCTCGTCACCCGCGTGTCCGGCGTCGGCACCTTCGTCGCGCAAACCAAGCCACAATCCACGCTGCTGATGATCGCCCATATCGGCGACGAAATCCGCTCGCGGGGTCACGAATACAGCTACGACACGGTTCTCGCGCAACGCGAAACCGCGCCGGTGACCGTGTCGAACGCGCTGGGGCTGGCGCCCGGAGCGTCCGTGTTTCATGTGATTTGCGTGCATCGCGAGAATGGCTTGCCGGTGCAGCTCGAAGACCGTTACGTCAATCCGGTAACCGCGCCCGACTTCCTGAAGCAGGACTTTGCCACGACGAGGCCGTCCGAGTATCTGTTCCTGACGGTGCCGGCGCACGACGTCGAACATGTCGTCGACGCGGGCCTGCCGACGCGCACCGAGGCCGAATTGCTGGAAATTCACGCCGACGAGCCGTGCCTGACGCTGATGCGCCGCACCTGGACGAGCGGCGTTGCGGTCACGTTCGCACGCTTCGTGCATCCGGGTTCGCGCTACCGGCTGGGTTGCCGGTTTACGCCGGACCTGTCGCAGCGCCAGGGCTAGCGGCGCCCACGCCGCGCACCGTCGCCCTCGCCCTGTGGCCCTCGCCCGCCTCGCGAGGACGCCGCCTGAAGATTGCCTGCGGGCTGCTTATACATTGCCCGCCAGATGAAAACGCGATGCCGGATGCCACAACTGCACCGACGTCGCCACATCCTCGCCGACCCAGGTGCGGCGCCATAGCTGCAAGCAAGGCTCGCCGATATCCATCATCAGATGCCGCCGCACATACGCGTCGGGCTTCTGCGCATAGATGCGAAACTCCGCGCGCTGGATCGGCGCGAGCCGCACCATGTAATGATTCGGCGTCTCGACGGTGAAGTCCTGTTGCAGGTAGTCGGGAAACACCTTCGGATTGACGTAGCGATCTTCGTACTGAATCGGTTCGCCCTCCTCGCTATGCACGATGCACGAGTGAAACGCAGGGCCGCTGGCGAGGCCGAGCGCTTCGAGCGCGTGTGGATCGTCGCTGGGTTCGAGCATCAGCACGCGCGCTGAATGACGATGACCGCGCGCGGCGATTTCGTCGGCAATATTGCGGATTTCCAGTACCGTCGATTCGTAACGCTGCGGCGCGACGAACGTGCCGGAACCTTGCACGCGCGTCAGCACCCGTTCGGTGGTGAGCTCGCGCAAAGCGCGCGACACGGTCATGCGCGCGACGCCGAATTCCTTGACCAGTTCCGTTTCGGATGGGATCAAGCCACCCGGCTTCCAGTCCCCTTCGCTAATGCGCCTGAGTACATAGCGTTTGATCTGCTCGTAGGCGGGCATCGCTCTCGCGGGTGTCTCCTGGGTGCGGCCAGGCGGGTCCTGCGTCTCTGCGGCTTGCGGGTGTGTGTTTGTAATAGTGTTCACGTCGACCTCGTGGGTGGTACGCGGGTGGTACACATTTTTGGCCGGCTCACCGGCGGGTAGCCCGCTCACCGGCTTTGTCTCCGTTCATGCAATCCGTTCATGCAATCCATGCATGCAATCCGTCAATCAGGTCTGCCAGTCAGGTCTGTCAATCGCAGGCCCAACGACCCGGGCCCGGCAAGCGGCCCTTCAACCTGCATGGGCGGCCGCCCTGCCGTCATTGGCCGCCGGATCGGCGCCGAGCCTGTTCGCGGCGGCCACACTCGTCACGCTCGCCAACGCAGCAAGACTCGCGCCGCCGCTCAAAGCACCCGACCCGGGGCGAATGTTACCCGGGTTTGGCAGCGGCGGTGGCATTCCGTCGGCGATCATGCGAAACGCAATCGCCATGTCGTCCGCGAGCGGCCGGTCGTCGCGGTAAGTCGGTACGACGCCGCGCACGCGATGCCAGAGCGCGTCCGTGTGCGGCGCGCGCGATGCGTCGACGCTCTGCAGATCGTAAGCTTGTGCCGCCGCCAGCAACTCGATAGCGACAATGCGTCCGGCATTGTCGAGAATCTCCAGCGCCTTGAGCGCGGCAGGCGTGGCATGGCACAGGTGGTCCTCCTGCAAACCGGACGTGATACCACCGTCGAGACTCGCCGGCATCGCGAGGCGCCGGTTCTGCGCCACCAGCGAAGCCGCCGTGTACTGCGCGATCATGAAGCCGGAACAGGTGCCGCCCGGCTCCGCAAGAAACGCCGGCAAGCCGCTCACGAGCGGATTGACGAGGCGATCGAGGCGCCGCTCGGCCATCGCCGCGACTTGCGCGATCGCGGTGGCAAGGCTGTCCATCGCCAGTGCGATCGACGCCCCCACCGCGTGCGCCTGCGAATAGACGCGTGGCGCTTCCGGCGTGCCGGCGACGATCGGGTTATCGGTAATCGATGCGAGTTCGCGATTGACCACGTCGGCGGTCGCGGCGAGCACGTCGCGCGCGGCGCCATGCACATGCGGAATGGTCCGCATGCTCAACGGGTCTTGCGTGCGCTGGCCGATCACCGCGGCGAGAATGCCGCTGTCCGCCAGCGCGGTGCGCATCCGCTCTCCAACCAGGTTCAGGCCCGGCGAAATGCGCAACGCCAACGAGTCTTCATCGAAAGCCGCGATCTGGCCACGCAGGTTCTCGAAGCTCATAGCGGCGACCACATCGGTCCAGTCGAGCAGGCGCGCGGCACGCGCCAGCGCCAACGCGGCGAGGCCCGTCACGCACGGCGTGCCGTTGACGAGGCATAGCCCCTCCTTCGCGTCGAGCACCAGCGGTTCGAGGCCGAGCAGTTGCAACGCATCACGCCCTTTGAGGCGTTCGCCGCGATAGCGCACGTGGCCCTCGCCAATGCACACCAGCGCGATGTGCGCCATATGGCTCAGATAACCGACCGAGCCGAACGCCGGCACTTCCGGCAGGCAATCGGCATTGAGCAATGCGACCAGTCGATCCGCAACTTCGAGGCGAATCCCCGAATGCCCATGCGCAAAGTTGTTGACGGCGGCCGCCATGATCGCGCGCGTTTCTGCGACACCGAGTGGCGCGCCTACGCCTACCGCGTGGCTCATCAGAATGTTGCGCGACAGCGTGCGTTGTTCGGACGGCGACACGATCACATCGCACAACGCGCCGACGCCGGTATTCACGCCATACGCGCGAATCCCGCGCTCGACGATCTGTTCAACAAGTACGCGCGCCGCGGCGATGCGCGAGCGGGCTTCGGCGGAAAGCTCGAGCGGTTCGCCGGCGGCGATCGCCGCCACCTGAACCCAGTCGAGAGGACGATCGGAACGGATCACGGCCATGGTAGTGCCCGGTGCAGTGAAGTGGAGTGAAATGACGACGGGATAACCCGCGGATGCCAATGAATCAGTTAGTCGTGCGATCCTGGTGACTCGACACGAACTGGCGGAACCGGTCCGACTTGCACTCGACGAACACTTCGTCCGGCGTACCATCGGCTTCGACCTGACCTTGATGCAGGAACATCACGCGATTCGACACGTGCCGCGCGAAGCCCATCTCGTGCGTGACGACCAGCATGGTGCGGCCTTCTTCGGCGAGCGAGCGCATCACGCGCAGCACTTCACCGACCAGTTCGGGGTCGAGCGCCGAGGTCGGTTCATCGAACAGCATCACCTTCGGATGCATCGCCAAAGCACGCGCAATCGCCACCCGTTGCTGCTGACCGCCGGACAGATGCGCCGGATAGTGGCCGCGCTTTTCCGCAAGGCCGACTTTCGCGAGCAACGCTTCGGCCTCCTCAACCGATTCGGCGCGGCTGCGCTTCTGTACGCGCATCGGCCCTTCGATCAGGTTCTCCAGCACGGTCATATGCGACCACAGGTTGAAGTTCTGAAACACCATGCCGAGTTGCGAGCGCACCCGGTCCACCTGACGGCGGTCGCTCGGCTGCAGCTTGCCGTCGCCGCGCCGCTTCATTTTCAGCTCTTCGCCGCCGAGCGCGACCGAGCCGTCATCCGGCGTTTCGAGCAGATTCAGGCAGCGCAGAAAGGTGCTCTTGCCGGAACCGCTCGCGCCGAGAATCGAAATCACGTCGCCTTGATGGGCGTCCAGCGAAATGCCTTTAAGCACATGGTGGTCGCCGAACGACTTATGGATGTTCTTGACCGACAGTGCAACAGGTGCCGTAGCGTTCATAGGGTTCTCCAGATTCTGCAAGAAGTGCGATCGTTCAGGGCGTAGCGCGGCGTGCTTCGGTCGTGGTCGAAACGGGCCGGTTCGGCGCGCTTTGCGCGGGCGCCGCACGCAGATGGCGCGACAGGCGCGTCTCGAGCAAACCGAGCAACCGCACAATGACGAAATTCAGGAACAGATAGATCAACGCGGCGCAGATGAATACTTCCGTCGTGCGGTATGTTTGCTGAATGATCTGCTGCGCGACACCGGTCACTTCCCACACGGTGACGAGACTTGCGAGCGCGGTGGATTTGACGAGCAGCACGGCCTCGGTGGAGTACGCGGGCAGACACTGACGCAACGCAATCGGACCGATCACACGGCGCAGCAGCGCGAAACCCGACAAGCCGATCGAATAACCCGCTTCGATCTGGCCGACCGGCACGGCCATCAAACCACCGCGAATAATCTCGGCGGTATATCCAGCGGTGCACAGCGCCAACGACAAAACCGCGCACATGTACGGCTCGCGTAACACCGGCCACAGAAAGCTCTCGCGAATCACGCCGAACTGGCCCATGCCGTAGTACACCAGGAACATCTGGATCAGCAGCGGCGAGCCGCGGAACACAAGAATATAAGCACGCGCGAAGCGGTTCGGCAGCCAGTGCGGCGACACGCGCATCGTGACGATCACGAGCGAAAGCAAGCCACCCAGAATCAGCGAGCAGAAGAATAGCCCGAGCGTGGTCGGCACGGCCGCGATCAGTTGCCGCAGCGTATCGAGCAGGAAATCGAAGTCGAAATGCATGATGTCCGGTCCTCGTCAGTTGCGCGCGAAGTTGCGCTTGAAGGATCGGCCCACGCGCGCTTCCGCGCGGTTGAAGATCCGGTTCGAGATGCTGGTCATCAGCAGATACAACGCGCCGCCCACCACGAAGAACGTGAAGTATTGATGCGTGGAACCCGCCGCCACCTGGCTCACGCGCAGCAGCTCGGCGAGCCCCGTGACGGAAATCAGCGCCGAGTCTTTCAGGCTCAATTGCCAGACATTGCCGATGCCCGGCAACGCGAAACGCAGCACTTGCGGAATCAGAATGCGGCGCGCCATGGTCATGGTGGGCATGCCGATCGAACGCGCCGCTTCGAGCTCGCCGCGCGATACCGCGAGCACCGCCGAGCGGTACACCTCGGCCTGATACGCGCCGGAAATCATGCCGACTGCGAGTGCGCCGACCACGAACGGCGGCACCCCGACAAAGCCGTCCGCGCCGAACCATTGACCCACCGTGGTGACGAGCGTCGAGCCGCCGAAATAGAACAGATAGATGACGAGCAATTCAGGGACGCCACGAAACACCGTGGTGTACGTATCGCCAATCACGCGCAGCGTGCGAAACCGCGACAGCTTGGCTGCCGCGACCAGCGCGCCGAACACCGCGCCGACCGCGAGCGCTGCCAGCGTGAGCGCGACCGTCATCAATGCCGCGAGCAGCAACACGCCGCCCCAGCCCTCCGGCCCGAAGCCGAGCATCCCTATCAGAGCCATTCCCTACCCCTCATCCATTGCGACGGATCGAACCCGTGGGCCTGCCCGGTTTTCTTCACACCGCGCAGGCCGTTACTTCCAAACCCTCAAGCAGATCAGGCAGCGAATCAAGGCGTGACGTCGGTCTTGAACCACTTGGTGGAGAGTTTCTTGACGGTACCGTCTGCGAGCGCGGCACTAATCGCGGTGTCGAATTTCGCTTTCAGGTCAGCGTCCTGCTTGCGGAACGCGAGGCCTTCACCCGGACCCCAGATCGGGCCGCCGATCTTCGGGCCGGCCATGATGATCGACGCGTTGTCCTTCTTGTCCATGTTGGCGGCGTAGTAGGTCACGTCGTCGAACGAGGCGTCGATACGGCCATTGGCCAGATCGAGGTCGCGCTCAGGCGAGGTCTTGTAGACACGGATCGTGGACACGTCCTTGAAACCGTCGTTGATGAATTTGGTGTAGACCGTGCCCGACTGAATGCCGATGGTCTTGCCCTTCAGTTGCTTGCGCAAAGCGTCGACGGTGGGCTGATCGGTCTTCGGATCGCCCGACAGCTTGACGACCGGTGCGCCGGGAGCCGCCTTGGGCAACACCTTCGCATCGGTCACGGCGAACGTGGCCGGCGTAGCGGCGTAAGGCCTCGAGAACGCGATGATCTTTTCACGTTCCGGCGTGATCGAAATCGCGTCCATCAACACGTCGAACTTGCCCGCCTGCAGACCGGGAATCATGCCGTCCCAGTCTTGCGCCACGAGGTTGCACTGCAGCTTGATGCGCTCGCACAGATTGGCGACCAGTTCAGGTTCGAAGCCGCCCAGCTTGCCGCCCGGCAACGTCAGGTTCCATGGTGCGTAACCGCCCTCCAGGGCGATCGTCACCGTCTTCCAGTCTTTGGCCTGCACGGGTGCCGCGAAAATCGTCGCGGCGCCGAGAATGGCACCCATCAATGCTTTTGCTAACGTCGTGCGCTTCACTTTCACGTCGAAACTCCTTGGATTGGGGAAACCGCCGAACTGGACTTTTTAACTGCGCCTTAATTTGTATAGACAAGTCTGCATGAGTCAAAAAGCCATCGCAAGAGGATTTGTTTGAATTCACGCAGATCATCGGGTAAGCCCCTATAAGATGCCGTGTGACAAGGCTCTAAAGGGAGCTTCGAACGCACGAACATGGCGCACCGAGCGAAGCCGGATGCACCAGTTCGATTTCTTTTGTCTAGACAGGTTGGTGTCTGAATGCTGGCGCAGTTCGAATCGGCGCGTTGCCCGCCCTACCAGATGAACGGCACGAAGCGGTAACGCACGCGTGAGACGTAGCCGGTATAGCCGTCGAGTTGTTCTGCCAGTACGCGCTCCTCGCGTACCGCGCGCCAGCCGATACCGATCACCATCACCGGCACGCAGGCAAGCCCCCACCATGAACCCAGCAGCAACGGCGTGCCGATGAACAGCAACAGCGCGGCCGAGTACATGGGATGACGGACATGGGCATACGGGCCGGTGTCGATGACTTTATGGCCGCGGCCTGTCTGAATCTTCACAACCGGCGCGGCATAGCTATTGGCCCGGAAAACGATCATGCACAGGAGCAGGCAAACGAGAATGCACAGCGAGCCGACACTCATCAGCCAAACCGGAAACGGCGCCGACCAGCGGTAACGCACGGCGTCGAGTCCCATCAGGACGAGCCAGGCGCTCCAGACCACCGTCACCGCCACCATGAAAATCCGGTCCCAGCGGCTTTGTTGCGCCTGCACGATCGGCGCGAGACGCTCGGCAAGCAGACCAGGGTCATGGCGCGCCAGCCACAAACCGACCCACAGACTCAGGCCGCCTGTCTCGATCAGATACCACCAGCCCGCAGGCCAGGCGAACGTGCCCGCGGCGCCAAACAGCAGCGCGCCCATGCATGCCAGCCAGAGCGACGTTTGGAGGATGAGGCGCGTGATCATGGTTGGGTCGTGGCGCGTGAGTGGTTATGGGCGAAGGAGCGCCGCCTGGGCGCTCGTTATGCCCGCGATGCCCTGCCTTAGGCCAGAGCCGAAGCCGAACTCACGCGCCCGAACACGTCCGCCATGTCGATGTCCCCCGTGTTCAGGCCGAATTGATCGTGCAGGCAAGTCGCGAGTTCGTCCGCACTCTTCAATTGCCGCTCGCTGATGATCTGGCCATCCGCCGCGCGTTCGTTCAACTGGTTGTCGAGCAAGGTCAGGCGCGATTCCGGCAGGACGAGGCAAACGATCAGGTGGTTCAGGAACACGGATTCCGGCGCGGTCGAGGTGTACCAGTTCGATGTCTCGTAGTCGATCCATTCGACCGGGTGCAGGTCGAAACGGTAGACGCGAGCCCAGGATTCATCGCGAGACTGCACTTCGAGATAGAGCGCACCGCGCGCCGCATCGGCCAGACGGAACGTGCCCAGCTGGGTGGGCTGCGCGCTGCCGGCGACGAGCCGCAGCGGAGCGGTCAGCGTCACGCTGCCGAAACCGACGTCGGCGATCCACGCTTCGTTCCCGATGTCGACCCGCAGGACCATGTGCGTGCGCGGCGGAATCGTGCCGGATTCGCGGCCCCAAAGAACCCGGCCGAGCAAAGGCGTTACGTCGAAGCCCAACTGCATCAGGACATTCGCGAACAATGCGTTCTGCTCGAAGCAATAGCCGCCGCGTTTTTGCGTGATCAGCTTGTGTTCGATTGATTCGAGATCGAGTTTCACCGCGCGATGCGTGAGCGGGTTCAGGTTCTCGAAAGGAATCGATCTGGGGTGCAGCTTATGGAGTTCCTGAAGCACTTCCAACGTCGCCGCGCGAGGCCCCTGGTAGCCTATGCGGGTGAAGTAATTTTCCAGATTCACGGTATGTGACATCGGTGTCGTCCCGGTAGGGTTTGGAAATTGTGCGCCTGGTATGCGCTTGAGAAGTGCTTCGCGCCATCGCGCGGCATCGGAAGATGATCATAGCTTCTTTTGTTACCCGCTCGACGGAACACGAATCCACCACTCGCGCCTGCCTGCTCACGTCCGGCTCCTGACATTGAGCTTTCGAGTTACGCCCGCTTTTCGCCCCCGCTCCGCCTGGCAGCGATTCGACATGGCCAGATTCATACCAAAACATTACATATTTATTCACTTTAACTTACGCACAAACAGCCTTTAGTAGCAGTCCGTAAAGCTCAAAATTACACACCAGTAATATTGATGCGAATCGTTCTCATTTGTGTTGACGCACTTATTCCGCATGCGTACGATCTCGCCATCTGCTGCATGAGGCGTCGCGAACCGATGCGGCAACTCGCACGCTTTACGGCAACGTAATGCCGCGATGGTTAGATCAGTCGATACAACACAAATAAGGATTTCGATGAAGTTCGCCCAATCAACTGAACGCGCCGGCCTGGCGCGTTGGCTTCGCGACGCCGGCACCGCGCGCCGTTCGCGTTTGCCTTCGATGCGGCGCCTTGCGCTCTGCACCGCTTTCGCCTGGGCCTCGTTGACCGCCGGCGTAGCCATGGCCGACGCCAATCCCGATGCCGCACCGGAAGCGCCCGAAGCCGACCTGAACATCAAGGCGACGCAAACAAATCAGTGGACCGGCGTGTGGAATCGTGCGACGTTGCTCGGCGACATCGGCGGCCTGCGCCCCTGGCTCGGCAAATATGGCGTGACGTTCGCGCTCACCGAAACCAGTGAAGTGCTCGACAACCTGCGCGGCGGCCTTGCGCGCGGCGCGGATTACGACGGCCTCACGACCGCGACCTTGCAGATGGATACGCAAAAGGCGTTCGGTTTGCCGGGCGGCCTGTTCAACGTCAGCGCGTTGCAGATCCACGGCGCCAACCTCAGCGCCAACAAGCTGGGTACGCTGAACACGGCAAGCGGTATCGAAGCCGATGACGCTACCCGCCTGTGGGAATTGTGGTATCAGCAGTCGTTCCTGAACAAGCGTGTCGACATCAAGATCGGTCAGCAGAGTATCGATCAGGAGTTCATCACCAGTTCGAACGCGGCACTGTTCGTCAACACGATGTTCGGCTGGCCCGCGCTGCCCTCGTACGACATGCCTTCCGGCGGTCCTGCCTATCCGCTGGCCGATCTCGGCGTGCGCGTGCGCGGCCAGATCACCCCTTCGTTGACAGCGCTCGTCGGCGTGTTTGACGGCGATCCGCTCGGCAACAATCCGAACAACAAGAGCGGCACCAACTTCAACCTGCATAACGGCGCGTTGTACATCGGCGAGTTGCAGTACGCCATCAATCAACCGGCCGACGGTGAAATGGTCGGCGCGGGCGGCGGCGGTCTGCCGGGCACCTACAAGCTCGGCCTCTGGTACAACAACGGCAGCTTCGCCGATCAGCGCTTCGACAACACCGGCCTTTCGCTTGCGAACCCGGCGAGCACCGGCGTCGCGCAGAACCATCATGGCGACTACAGCATCTACGCGGTAGCCGACCAGATGATCTGGCGCCCCGATCCGGACGAGCCGCGCAGCCTCAGCGTTTTCGGGCGGGTGATGGGCGCACCGGGCGACCGCAATCTGGTGAGTCTCTCCGCCAACCTCGGCATCGTGCTGAAAGCGCCGTTCGCCGGCCGCGACAACGACAGCGCCGGTATCGCGCTCACCTATATCAAGGTCGGCAACCACGCGAACGGCCTCGATCAGGATAACCAGGTATTCAGCGGCGGACCCTATGGCGTACGCACCAGCGAAACCACGCTTGAAGCGACCTACCAGTACCAGGTCACCCCGTGGTGGCAATTGCAAGCCGATGCGCAATACACGTTCAATGCCGGCGCCGGCCAGAACCCGAACGCGCCGACGCAACCGCTGCGCAATACGTTCGTCGTCGGTCTGCGGACCAACATCACGTTCTGATGCCGTTCGCCATGACTACCCACGCAGATTCGCATAACCCGATTAAATCGAACGCCATGCTGTCGATCATGACCGTAACTACCGCTTTGTGCTCAGGCACGGAGGCACACTCATGAACCATCCCACGCGCAAATTTTTGCCGCGCACCGCGCGGGCCCTGATTGCCGCAACCGTCAGCGCCGCTGCATTCGTGACGGCCGGCGTTGCCCAGGCCGAGCCGCAAGGGTTCCTCGAAACCATCAAGCATCACTCCACGCTGATCAACACGGTGCCGGAGAACGGCGACCAGAATCCGTACGCGGTCGTGGTCGCGCCGGTCACGGCAGGCACCGTCAAGCAAGGCGACGTGCTGGTCGGGAACTTCAATAACTCGACCAATCTGCAAGGCACCGGCAGCACGATCGTCAATTATCATCCGGACACCAAACAGATGACGGTGTTCGCGACAGTGCCGCGCGATCTGAAGGAATGTCCGGGCGGCATCGGTCTGTCGACCGCGATGACGATGCTCAAATCGGGCTACGTGATCGTCGGCAGCACGCCGAGCAATGACGGCACCACCGGCACCAAGGGCGCCGGCTGCCTGGTCGTGATCGATCCGAACGGCAAGGTCGCATTGACCATCACCAGCCCGAACATCAACGATCCGTGGGGCAACATGGCGGTCGTCGACAACGGCACGAGCGCGACGCTGTTCGTCAGCAATGCCGGCTTCGGCGTGGGCGGAGCGCAAGGCAATCCGCCGGTGTTCAAGCAGGCCACCATCCTGCGTCTGGACCTCGACGTGCCGGCCGGCAAGGCGCCGGTCGTGAAGAAGGAAACCGTGATCGGCAGCGGCTTCGGCGCGCAGGCGGACAAGGGCGTGTTCCTCGTCGGTCCGACCGGCCTCGCGCTGTCGGGCGATCAGAAACTGCTGTACGTCTCCGATGCAATCGGCAACCGCATCACCGAAATCGACGAACCGATGACGCGCGACACCAGCGCCGGCGTGGGTCGCCAGCTGACCGCCGACGGTCTGCTGCATCGCCCGCTTGCCATGGTCACCGCGCCGAACGGCCACCTGCTCGTCACCAACGCGTTGAATGGCCAGATCGTCGAAATCGACCCGGCCAGCGGCAAACAGCTCTACGCGCGCTGGATCGACACTGACAAGGCCCAGTCGCCCCCCGGCAACGGCGACCTGTTCGGTCTCGCCCTGACACCCGAAGGCGACGGTTTCTATTACGTGCAGGACGACGTGAACGCGCTGGTCCTCGCGAAGTAAGCCTGCCAGGCGCGAATCCGGCCGGCGAGCCGGACGCGCTTGCGGCACACCCCCAAGGCCAACCGAAGGCGAAGTAAACATGGCAAACGATCAACCCCCGCGGCCCTCACGGCGCGGTTTTCTGAAGGCCGGCAGTGCGGCGGTCGCAGCGGGCGCGAGCCTCGGTGCGACCGGCGTCGCCCAGGCCGCGCTTGGCAAGACGCCGGCACACGCCGCCGATCCGACCCAGGCAGTCGAGCCGTTCTACGGTTTGCATCAAGGCGGCATTGTCACGCCGCAGCAGAGCCACACGTATGTCGCCGCGCTCGATCTGACAACCGCGAACCGCGCCGACGTGATCGCGCTGCTGCGTGCGTGGACCGACGCCGCCGCGCGCTTGACGCAAGGCCACACGGCCGCGCCGCTGCCGACCGGCGCCGCGGCCAGAACCGAGCTGACCGACACCAGGGCCGATACGCCGGTCAGCACGAAGGCCGACGCGCAAACCGGTAGCGCCGCCGACACGACCGCCAACAACGCGGCCTACAGCCCGACCAACGCCAAAGCCGCGCCCGATTCCGGCGACGTGCTCGGTCTCGGCCCGTGCGGCCTGACGATCACGTTCGGTTTCGGCCCCGGTCTGTTCACGAAGGACGGCAAGGACCGCTACGGCCTCGCCGCGCGCCGCCCCGCCGCGCTCGTCGATCTGCCGCGTTTCAACGGCGATCAGTTGATCGAGCAGAAGACCGGCGGCGACCTGTTCATCCAGGCCTGCGCGAACGATCAGCAGGTGGCGTTTCACGCGGTCCGGCAATTGGCGCGCCTCGCTTACGGCACCGCCGCGATGCGCTGGGGCCAATCCGGTTTCCTGTCCGGTCCGCGCGGTCAGACGCCGCGTAATCTGATGGGTTTCAAGGACGGCACCAACAATCCGTCGACCGCGAAGCCGCAGTTGATGAACGAGTTCGTGTGGGCCGGCGCCACGGCCGACGCACCGTGGATGGAAGGCGGCACCTACACCGTGGTGCGCCGCATCCGCATCACGCTCGAGCATTGGGACAACACCGAAGTCGACTTCCAGGAACAGGTGTTCGGCCGTCACAAATACAGCGGCGCGCCGATCGGCAAGAAGAACGAGTTCGACCCGGTCGACCTGAAGGAAGAAGACAAGGACGGTAATCCGGTGATCCCGGAGAACTCGCACGTGCGTCTGTCGAATCAGGCCAGCAACAACGGCGCGCAGATTCTGCGCCGTTCCTATTCGTACAACGACAGCACGAACTTCTATATCGAGCGCTGGCCGCCATGGCGTCAGGAAACCGAGTACGACGCGGGACTGATTTTCCTCGCTCACCAGAGCGACCCGCGTACCGGCTTCATTCCGATCAACGAAAAGCTCTCGAAGTTCGACATGATGAACCAGTTCACGACGCACGTGGGCAGCGCGATATTCGCGGTGCCGCCAGGCGCGAAACCGGGTTCGTATATCGGCGCGGGGCTGTTCGAGACGTAATGCAAGCTGAGCAGCAAGCCGCCGGCCATGAGGCAGGCGGCGCTTTGAAGACCAACAACATCACTAACGGATTTTAGGATCATGGCTCATTCCTGGTTTGGCACCCGCCTGCGCCTCCTCAGCAGCGCTGCCGCCCTCACGCTGGCCGCGTTCGCAACCGTACCCTCGGCGGCCCACGCTGCGTCGATCACGCTGTACAACGCGCAGCACGAACAGGTCGTCAATCTGCTCGCCAAGGACTTCGAAAAGCAGTCCGGCATTTCGGTGAAGATCCGTAATGGCGAAGGCCCGGCAATGGCGGCGCAAATCGTCGCGGAAGGCGCGGCGACGCCCGCCGACGTGTATTTCACCGAAAACTCGCCCGAGCTGATGCTGCTCGAAGAGAAAGGCCTGCTGAGCAAGGTGGACAGCTCGACGCTCGCTACCGTGCCGGCGCGCTTCAGCTCGCCGACCGGTGCATGGGTGGGCGTGACCGCGCGCGAAAACGTGCTGGCCTACAACACCACCAAGCTGCAACCGTCGCAACTGCCGCAGTCTCTGTTCGATCTGGCCAAGCCGGAATGGAAAGGCAAAGTCGGCATTGCGCCTAGCGACGGCGACTTCCTGCCGCTGGTGAGCGCGGTACTTGCCCTGAAGGGCGAAGCGCAAACCGTCGCATGGCTGAAGGGTCTGAAAGCCAACGCGCAGATTTTCGACGACGACGAAGGCGTGGTGGCCGCCGTCAATCGCGGCGGCGTTGCAACCGGTCTGATCAACAACTACTACTGGGCGCGTCTGCACGCTGAAATCGGCGATGCGAAGACCCGCAGCGCGATCTATCACTTCGGCAACGGCGATGCTGGCGCGACGGTGAACGTGTCGGGCGCGGCGGTGCTGAAGTCGGCTCACAACGCCGACGGCGCACAGAAGTTTCTGGCCTACCTGGTTAGCGAGCGCGCCCAGCAGTTGATGGCGAACAGCCACGTCATGTTCGAATATCCGCTGCGCGCAGGCGTGGCGTCGGACCCGATCCTCAAGCCGTTCGCTGAACTGAACCCGCCGGCGCTGACCATCCAGCAACTCGGCGACGACAGCCAGGCCGGCAAGCTGCTGCGCCAGGCAGGTTTGCTGTAAATGAGCGATGCCGTATCAGCCGGCCCTGCGGCTGTCACCTCCGCCCCGGCGCGCGCCCGTTTGCGCGCGCCGCGCGGGTTGTTCGCGGCGGCAGCACTCAGCGCTTTGCTGGTGCTGCTGCCGATTGCGTTTACCTTCTGGCGCGCGGCGAGCTTCGGTCTCGCTGAAGCGGTCGATCTGATCTTCCGGCCGCTGGTCGGCGAACTGCTGATCAATACGCTGTTGATCACCGTATCGGCCACGCTCGTTTGCGCCGTCGTCGGCACGGCCGCCGCCTGGTTTGTCGAACGCACGCATCTGCCGGGGCGTCGTATGTGGGCCGTGCTCACCGCCGCGCCGCTCGCTATGCCCGCCTTCATTTCGAGCTATGCATGGGTGTCGCTGAGTCAGGATTTGCAGGACTTCAACGGCGCGCTGCTGGTGCTGAGCTCGGCCTATTTCCCGCTCGTCTACCTGCCCGTGGCCGCCGCGTTGCGCAGCATGGATCCAGCGCTGGAAGAAAGTGCGCGAGCGCTCGGCTGCAACCGCTGGACCACGTTCCTGCGCGTCGTGCTGCCGCAACTGCGTCCGGCACTGCTCGGCGGCATGCTGCTGGTCGCGCTCGGCGTGCTGTCTGAATTCGGTGCGTTCACGCTGCTGCGCTTTCACACTTTCACGACGCAAATCTACGCGGAATTCCGCACCAGTTTCGACGGCGGCGGCGCTTCGCTGCTCGCGTGCCTGCTGATCGTGATCTGCCTCGTCGTGCTGGCATTCGAGTTTCGGGTACGCGGCGCGGCGCGTTATGAACGCGTCGATCGCGGTACACGTCGCGCGGTCTTGCGCTACGACCTCGGCGCATGGCGCTGGATCGTCGTCGCCGGCTTCGCCGCGCTGGCGATCACCACGCTCGGCGTGCCGCTCGGCATGATCGGCTACTGGCTCACGCAACCAGGCGCGGCTGCCGTCACACCGGCCGACGTGTCGCCCGAACTGCTATTCAACGCAACGATCTCCTCGCTCGGCTTCGGACTCGCTGCCGCCCTGCTGACCACGCTGCTGGTCGTGCCGCTCGCCTTCCTGCTGGTGCGTTATCCGACCCGCTTCGCGACGCTGTTCGAACGCACCGTGTTTCTGGCGCAAGGCATCCCGGGACTGGTGATCGCACTGGCGATCGTGTCGCTCGCGGTGCATGCGCTGCAACCGCTTTATCAAAGCGCGACGCTGCTGGTGATCGCCTACGCGATGCTGTTCATGCCGATCGCGCTGGTGAGCGTGCGGGCCGCCTTCATGCAGGCGCAGCCGCGCCTTGAGGAAACAGCTCGCGCACTCGGCCTGAGCTGGACGCAGACGCTGTTGCGCGTAGTGTTGCCGCTGGCGGGTCCCGGACTCGGCGCGGCAGCGGCAATGGTGTTCATCTCCGTCGTCACCGAATTGAATGCCACCCTGCTGCTCTCGCCGATCGACACGCAGACTCTCGCGACTCAGGTCTGGGCCGACACCTCGACCATGGCGTTCGCCGCCGCGGCGCCCTATGCGGCGCTGCTCACCGGCATTTCGCTGTTCGCCTCCGGCCTCCTGTTCGCGTTGCTCGGCAAATCGGCGCTGCTCGGCGAACGTAGCTAAACTTCGCGCGCTCTCGCCCGCTTTTTCCATCGGATTTTCATGAGCGAACTTCGTATCCGCGGACTGCAAAAATCGTTCGACGGCCATGCGGTGCTGCACGGCATCGATCTCTCCGTCGAGCGCGGCACGCTGCTCGCGCTGCTCGGACCGTCCGGCAGCGGCAAGACCACCTTGCTGCGCCTTCTGTGCGGCTTCGAACGCGCGGATGGCGGCAGCGTCGAAATCGACGGCCGCCGCGTCGTCGGCGACAACCTGCATGTGCCTTCCGAACAGCGCCGCATCGGCTATGTGCCGCAGGAGGGCGCGCTGTTTCCGCATCTTTCCGTAGCGGACAACATCGTCTTCGGCCTGCCGCGCACGCAGCGCCGCGCGCGGCATCGTGTGGCCGAATTGCTGGAACTGGTCGGCTTGCCGGCGAACTTCGCCGAACGCGCGCCGCAGCAGTTGTCAGGCGGCCAGCAACAGCGTGTCGCGCTGGCCCGCGCGCTGGCGCCGTCGCCGACCCTGGTGATGCTCGACGAGCCATTTTCATCGCTCGATGCGGCTTTGCGGCTCGAAACGCGCCAGGCGGTGGCCAGCGCGTTGGCCGCAGCCGGTGCGACCGCCGTGCTCGTCACGCACGATCAATCGGAGGCGTTGTCGCTCGGCCACGAGGTCGCGGTGCTGTGGAACGGCCGGCTGATCCAGACCGCGACGCCGGAGACGCTGTACCGCAGGCCGGTGACGCCCGAGCTTGCTTCCTTCGTCGGTGAAGCGGTGCTGTTGCCGGGCACGGTCAGGCAGGATCGCGTCAACTGCGAACTTGGCGATTTGCCGTTGTGCGAGCCGATGGGCAACGGCGCGGTCGACGTCATGGTTCGGCCTGAACAGATTCGTCTGTTGCGTGCCGAAGAAACCATGCCGGATGGCGCGCCGTCGTATGCCGCCGTGGTGCGCGAGGTGATTTTTCAGGGGCAGGACGCGGGCATCGCGCTGCAATTGCAGTCCGGCGCGCAGACGATGGTGCGCGCTCGTGTGCCGGGGTATCTGTCGCCGCAGCCAGGCGAAAACGTGCGGCTTGCGGTGGATGGCGCGGTGACCGCTTATCCGCGGGTTTGAGCGGCGCGAGCGGGTCAGTCGCTCATGCAGCCGCTCCCCGCATTGCCGCTTGCGGACGCAGCGACAAATCCTGCACCATCTGCGCGGCCAGATAATCGCACGTCGGCCGATCCGATTTGGCGCTGCGCGCCACCACGATTTCCAGCGGTGCGATCTTCGGCAAGCCTTGCGCTTCACCGAGTATTGCGAGCCGCGACGGCACGCTGCAACGCGTAAGCGCGATCACCGACAGCCCCGCATCCACGGTCGCCACCAAACCCATCAAGCTTGCACTGCTAAACGCCGCCCGATAGCGGATCCGCGCACCGTCGAGCGCCGCCAGCGTATGCTGGCGCGCCACACAGCCCGGCTCATAAAGCCCGACCGGCAACGGCGACGCCGCCAGCACCGGCGTATCGAGCGACGCCCCCACCCATACCATCGGCTCGCTGCGCACGAATTCGCCGCGCAGTTTGCGGTCGCGCGTGACGAACGCGAGATCGATCTTGTTATCGGCCAGCATCGGCGCGAGCGATGTGCTCTGCGCGCAGACGATCTCGATCTCCACATGCGGATACAGATTCGAAAAGCGCCGCAACACCGGCGAGAGCAGCGACGACACGTAGTCGTCCGGCGCGCCGAGCACCACGCGCCCGGTCACTTCGGGCCGCACGATCGCCGACCACGCCTCCTCGTGCAACGCCAGCACACGCCGGGCGTATTCGAGCAAGGTATTGCCCGGCCGGGTGAGTGAGAGATTGCGCGTGTTGCGGGCGAATAGCGTCGTGCCCAGCATGGTTTCGAGCCGCTTGATCTGCATGCTGACCGCCGCCTGCGAACGGTGCACGGTCGCCGAAGCTTTCGTGAAGCTGCCCGTTTCCACCACCGCGACGAAGGTGCGCAGCAAATCGACGTCGAATTCGGGGTGCATGATTTATCAATCCAGCTTATGGAATTTCTCAATTTAATTCGTTTGTCGATGCGAGGCAAGCCGCGCAATACTTGGACTCCCTTATGTGACTCCACCTACGCGACCCCACCTTAAGGAGCGGTTTCGCATGTCCCTCACCCAACGTCAGCAAGGCGCCATTACGCTGGCCAGCGGCGGCCTTCTGATGGGCACGCTCGGCATTTTCGTCGAGGAAGCGCGGCTCGGCGCGCTGACGCTGGTGTTCTTTCGCTGCCTGTTCGGCTTCCTCTCGCTCGCCGCCTATTGCGCGTGGAAAGGCTTCTTCACGCGTGCGCATTTCACCCGGCGCACCGTCGCGCTCGCACTGATCTCCGGCGTCCTGATGGTCACGCAGTGGGTCGGTTTCTTCGACGCGATTCATCGCACCAGCATTGCGGTGGCGACGGTGGTGTTTCACGTGCAGCCGTTCTGGGTCGTGTTGATGGGCGCGGCACTGTTCCATGAACGCCTCGGCGCCGACCGGCTCGGCTGGATCGCGACGGCCTTCGTCGGGCTCGTGCTGGCCTCGGGCGTTGCGGCGAGCGGGAATCTGCAGGGACATGCCAGCTATCTGATCGGCATCGGCGAGGCATTGGTGGGCTCGGTGCTGTACGCGAGCGTCACGCTGATCGCCAAAGGGCTCGGCAATCTGCGCCCGCATCTGCTGACGCTCGCGCAATGCGCGGTGGGCGTGGTGTGCCTGCCGTTCATTGCGCCCCTCACTGCCGTGCATATCGGGCCGATGCAATGGTTCTGGCTGGTCGGCATGGGCGTGCTGCATACGGGGCTCTCGTACGTGCTGATCTACGGCGCGCTGCCGAAGCTGACCACGCCCATCATCGCCGTGCTGCTGTTCGTCTATCCACTGACCGCGATCGTGGTCGATGCCGTTGTGTACGGGCGGGCGCTCTCGCTGCCGCAACTCGCGGGCATGGCCTTGATCGTGATCGCCAGCCTCGGCGTGAATCTGGGCTGGCCGCTACTGTCGATGCTGCGGCCCGGCGGGCGTATGCGGCATCACGCGGATTGACGGTGGATCGTTGAGCGGCGGACGGCTGCTTATTGAGTAGTGGCCCGCCGCTTGCCGCCTCGCCGCCACGGCGGCGGCTCGCGCATCACCTCAGCTTTCATTTCGTCGAAAAGATCCCTGCAAAAAACCCGCATTCTCCATTCAATTCGCACAATCGCGAATAGTTCTCGTTTATAATTTCTGAATATTACAAGCCGGGCATTGATCCGGTTTTCGCTGTACCTCCCGTTCCCACATCGACATGCCATTCCGAGGCAGCCGATGTCACGTCCGTGCATTTCGCGCACTGACGCACGGCGCCCCGGCCGTTTCAATTTCGGACTCGTTCGAAGCCAACAGGGGAATTCATCACTTCGTCTCGCCTGACCGACCACACGATTTCTGCCTGATCGTGCGCGCCAGCTTGCGTCCTCCTCGCACCCGCCTGGCGCTTTTGCATGACCGCTTTTGCTGCACCCGAAAACCAATAACACCACCGATCCACGCTCGAACAACGTTGCCATGAACGTCAAAAAGAATACGTATCGCGCACTACTGCTCGCCACTTCTCTCGCCAGCGCCAAACCTTTGCTGGCGCAACAAGCCACACCCGGCACCGGCGCGCCCGACAACACGCTGCCCGCCATCGCCGTCCAGGCCGCGGCCGATCGCTCTTACGACTCGAGCACCTCGAACACCGCGACGAAGATGAACATGTCGCTGATGGACGTGCCGCAAACGGTCAACGTCGTGCCGCGCGCGCTGCTCGACGAACAGAACGCGACTTCGCTGCAGGACGCGTTGCGCAACGTGCCGGGCATCGGCTTTTCGGTCGGCGACGGTCAGCGCGACCAGGTTACCTTGCGCGGCTTCAACAACATCACCGATCAGTACGTCGACGGTATTCGCGACGACGCGCTCTACTATCGCGATCTGTCGAACGTCGAACGGGTCGACGTGCTGAAGGGTCCCGCAGCCGTGCTCTATGGACGCGGCTCGGCCGGCGGCCTGATCAACCGCGTGCTGAAAAAGCCGACGGCAAATCCGCAGCAGGCGGTAGGCGTAACGCTCGGCACCGAAGGCGAACGGCGCGGCGAATTCGATCTCGGCTGGAATGCGAACGACGCCGCGCGTTTTCGCATTACCGGCGCCGCCGAAAACTCGAATAGCTTTCGCAACCAGTTCCAGTTGAATCGCCAGGCGGTGGCGCTGTCCACGCAATTGCGCATCGATAAGGACACCATCGTCAATATCGAAGCCGATTATCTGCACGACCGCCGCACTTCTGACCAGGGTCTGCCCGCCTATCTCGGCCGCCCGGTCAACGTACCGATCAACACCTATTACGGCTCGGCCGACGCGGCGAACACGTCTTATAACGACGTGGACGCGAAGAGCGCGACCGTGTCGCTCGATCACCGCTTCAACGATTCGCTGTCGCTGCACACGGCCGTGCGTGCATACGACTTCTCGCTCGAACGCAAAAACTACGTGACGTATGAGCCGATCAGGACAGCGCAGAACCCGGTCGTCACACTCGATCAAAGTACCCGCTTTCGCCAGGACCATGGCGTGGACGGACTCTTCGAGCTGACGCAAAAAACCACGCTGTTCGGCATGAAACACGAACTGCTGTACGGCGTCGAGCTGTCGCAACAGCAAAAATTCGACACCATCTACTCGACCAATAAGGTCGCCACCTACAACCTGTACGATCCGCAACTCATCGACTTGCCGGGCGTTAAGCCGGGCACGGCGGCAAAGACGAATGCGGCCACCGTGCTGGGACTCGCCGGCGTCTACGCGCAAGATCTGATCTCGCTGACGGAGCATTGGAAGATTCTTGCCGGCCTGCGCTTCGACTATCTGACGCAAACCCGCAACGACTACACGTCGGCGCACGTGAATCTGGATCGCACGGATCGCGCGTGGAGCCCGCGTGTCGGTCTGATTTACGAGCCGCTCGATTGGGTGTCGCTGTACGCGTCGTATAGTCAGTCGTTCTCTCCGCTTGCCGATACGTTGATCAGCAGCGGCGCGTTCGCGAACGGCTCCGCGCTGGCGCCGCAGAAGACCACCAGCTTCGAAGTCGGCTCGAAGTTCGATCTGGGCCGCGCGAGCGCGAGCATCGCGCTGTTCGATATGAAGCAGACCAATCAGCAGATCGCCGATCCGTCCAACCCGACTTACGCTCTGCCGATCGGCACGCAACACGTGCGCGGACTGGAACTGTCCACCACCGGTGAGATCGCGCCGAAGTGGTCGGTGTACGCGGGCTATGCGTATCTGAACGGCAACGTCGACGGCTCGCCGCAAGCGAGTTCAGCCGGGTTGGTGCTGCACAACAATACGCCGGGCCTGATGCCGCGTCATAGCGCGAGCGTGTGGATCAAGCGCGATCTGAAATACGGGTTCTACGCGGCCGGCGGTGCGCAATTCCAGTCGGCGCGCTATACGTCGGCCAGCGACGCGGTCACGCTACCTTCTTTCGTGACCTTCGATCTCGGCGCGGGATATCACGGCAAGAACGTCGACGTGGCGTTGACGCTGGATAACCTGTTCGACCGCAAGTACTTCATCGCGGCGCACGGTAACGCGGATATGTACAACATGCCGGGTGCGCCGCGCACGCTGACGGTGTCGGCAAGGTGGCATATGTGAGCGCTGCGATGCGCTGATGCGTTGAGCGAAAAACCGGGCAGCGCGCCCGGTTTTTTTTCGTCCCGCATCACTGCGGCAGTACCTCGCCTTTAGTCTCCGGCGCAAACGGAATCACGAACAGACCAGCGACGAACGCCAGCGCCGTGAGCGCGACCGGCACACCGAGCGTATGCATATGCAGCACCGCTGCGCCGAGCAGAAAGTTGACGCCCGCCCCGATAAACCGGCCGAACGAAGTGCAGAACGCGAACGCGGTGGCCCGGACGCGGGTCTCGAACTGCTCCGGCAACCACAGGCTGAACAGCGCAAAATTGCCGCCGAAGAAGCCCAGTACAAAGAGCCACGCGATAAACGGCGCAAGTCCATTCGGCAAATAGAATGCCCAGCCGAAACTTCCGGCAATCGCCACCGCCATGCCGGCGAAGTAAACCGCCAGCGTCTTCTTGCGCCCAATCCGTTCCGCGAGCGGCGGCAACGCGAGACAACCGAGAATCGTCGCAATCGACAGCAAGCCGGTTGCCAGCGAGGCTGTCCTGATTGCATCGTTCTTCGTCATACCGGCCTTGGTGGCCAGTTGAATCACGGCCGATGGCTCGTAGACCGCACCCGCCCACAAACCGACGATCGCGATCGTCAACAGAATGCATGCAACCCAAGTGCGGCGCCGATAGGTCGGCCCGAGGATTTCGCGCAGCGGCTTGGCACGCACGACGCGCTCCTCGGCCTTCTGCCACTTCTCCGATTCCTTCACCCGCAGCAGCACCAGAATCGCGACCACGACCGGCACCGCGCCGGTCAGGAACATCGCGCGCCAGCCGAAATGCACGCCGATCGTGTAATTGAGCGCAGCCGCCAGAAAGAACCCCGCGTAGTAGCCCGTTTGCAGATACCCGGCGCCCATCTTGCGGCGATCTTCCGGCCATGCCTCGGCCACATACGTACCGGCCAGCGCCCACTCGCCGCCGATCCCGACTCCGGCAATGAAGCGATAGATGGCGAGTTCCCAGACGTTGTGCGACGTCGCGGCAAGACCCGTGAAAATGGCGAAGGTGAAGATGGTGGCCGCCAGCACCTTGGTCCGGCCGAAGCGGTCCGCCAGCGGCCCCCAGATAAAGGACAGCCCCCAGCCGACCAGAAACAGCGCGAACAGAATCGAACCGGCGAGGCCGACATTCGCGGGCGTTGCCGCATAGCCCGAGCGCGGCAGCAGTTCGGTCAGCGCCGGCGTCAACACGAGTGCGTAGATGAACGAATCCATCCCGTCGAGCGTCCAGCCGGCCCACGCCCCCCAAAACCCCGCGATCTGCGAACGATTGAGCGGCGTACGGCGCCGCGCGACCGACGTGCGGTCGGTGAGTGAATTCATCATGCTCCTCCAGCCCTGCGGTTGACGTACGTGTCTGACATAAAGGAAACGACGGATGGCATGCTTGCCGGTCACTCGATGCGCCTCGTATAACGTTGATAGGCACAACGCGCGAAGCGCATCGCAGTCCTTTGGCGCTCAAAAACTTTCCGGGTTTGCCCACCTGTTACAAGCTCAATTTCATATATAATATTTGATATCATGAACGACGCAACAGATGGTTTTCCCCTGGACGGCCCGGCGCGCAGCCCGCTTCTGCCTGTGGCGGCGCCCCGCGAGAGCATGTCCCACGTGATCGCGGAGGCGCTGCGCGCGGCGATTGTCGACGGCACACTGGCGCCTGGTGCGCCATTGCGCCAGGACGCCATCGCCCGGCACTTCTCAGTCAGCGCAATTCCCGTGCGCGAAGCCCTGCGCCAGCTCGAAAGCGAAGGCTGGGCGAGAACCGCGGTGCACAAAGGCGCGAGCGTCGCCCCTTTATCGGCGGACGAAGCACGCGAAATCTATGAGATCCGTTCCGCGCTGGAGAGCCTCGCGATTGGTCTCGCGATTCCGAATCACACCGCCGCCACGCTGCGCGAATCCGCCACGCTGTGCCGCGCCGCTGAGCGCGAGCCGGACCCGTCGCTGTATGTCGCGCGTAATGTGGCCTTTCATATGAGCCTGTATGCGCCCGCCACCCGTCCGCAACTCGAGGATATGATCGGCACCCTGCATCGGCGTGGCGAAAGGTATTTGCGCCTGAAGTTCGGCTTGCCGTCGTATAAGGGCGAATCGGACCATGAACACGCCGCCCTGCTCGATGCGGTTCAGCGCCGCGATATCCCTGCAGCACAGTCGCTGGTTGTCGCGCATCTGCTAGGCACCGGCGAGCTGCTCCATCGTTTTCTAACCGAACGCGCGCAAGCGGAAGCCGCGCTTGCGAATCAACCCAAGCCGCGCGCCAGACGCACGCGCACCGTCACCGGGAGCTGAATCCGCCGATGAACCACCCCGCCGAAGCCACTGAAGCGTCCGTCGCCGCGCGCTCCTGGACGACCCGCCGCGACGAAAAGAACCGTCGCCTCGCGGCCATTGCACCGTGGCTGGAAGACGGCATCTTGCCGACCAACCGCATCGTCGATGCACTCGAAACACTGATTCAAACTGGCGACCGCGTCGCACTCGAAGGCGACAACCAGAAACAGGCCGACTTCCTGTCCCGCTCGTTTGCCAAGGTCGATCCGCAAAAGATCCACGACGTGCATCTGCTGATTTCGAGCATCAGTCGTCCTGAGCATCTGACACTGTTCGAACGCAGCATCGCGCACAAAGTCGATTTCTCGTTCGCCGGGCCGCAGAGTTTGCGTGTCGCGCAGTTGCTCGAAGACGGCCAACTGGAAATCGGCGCGATCTATACGTACGTCGAGTTGTACGCACGCATGTTCGTCGACCTCACGCCGCACGTCGCCTTGCTGTGCGCGGAGAAGGCCGACCGTCACGGCAACCTGTACACCGGTCCGAACACCGAAGACACGCCGACCATTGCCGAAGCCGCGGCGTTCCGGCATGGCATCGTGATCGTGCAGGTCAATGAGATCGTCGACGAACTGCCGCGCGTCGATATTCCGGGTTCTTGGGTCGATGTGGTCGTGCAGGCGGATCGGCCCTTCGCGGTCGAGCCGTTGTTCACGCGCGACCCGCGGCATATCGGCGATCTGCAGGTGCTCACCGCAATGATGGTGATTCGCGGCATCTACGAACCGTACGGCGTGAGCTCGTTGAATCACGGCATCGGTTTCGATACCGCGGCGATCGAACTGTTGCTGCCCACGTATGGCGAATCGCTCGGCCTGAAGGGCAAAATCTGCCGCAACTGGACCCTTAATCCGCATCCCACCATGATTCCCGCGATCGAATCGGGCTGGGTCGACAGCATTCATTGCTTCGGCAGCGAAGTCGGCATGGAGGCGTATATCGAGGCGCGTCCCGACGTATTTTTCACGGGCAACGACGGCAGCCTGCGCTCGAACCGCGTGCTGTGCCAACTGGCCGGCCAATACGGCGTCGATCTGTTTATCGGCTCGACCTTGCAGATCGACGGCGACGCGAATTCATCGACGGTCACGCGCGGACGTCTTGCCGGTTTCGGCGGTGCGCCGAACATGGGCCACGATCCGCGCGGCCGGCGTCATTCGAGCGAAGCCTGGCTCAAGCTGCTGAAGAACCAGGGTCCGGTCTCGCGCGGGCAGAAGCTGGTCGTGCAGATGGCCGAAACGTACAAGAAAGGCGGCGAGCCGACTTTCGTCGATGAACTCGACGCGGTCGCTGTCGGCGCGAAAAGCGGCATGCCGATTGCACCTGTGATGATCTACGGCGACGACGTGAGCCATGTCGTCACGGAGGAAGGCATCGCGTATCTGCACAAGGCCGAAGGGATCGACGAGCGGCGTGCGGCGCTGGCCGCGGTGGCCGGTGTGACGCCAATCGGGTTGCGCGCGAAACCGGAAAAAACGGCGGAGTTGCGGCGACGCGGCATCGTCGCGTATCCGGAGGACCTCGGCATTCGGCGCGGCGAAGCAAAGCGTTCGCTGCTGGCGGCACGCAGCATCGACGATCTGGTGACGTGGTCGGGTGGCCTGTACGCGCCGCCGGCCCGCTTCAGGAGCTGGTAACCATGGTGCCTGCCGCTTTGCTCGAACGCGAGGCCGGCGCGATGCCGGCAGCGCAAGCTGAATGCATGCCTCTTTCTGCTGCATTGACTGACCGACAGACCGGTGGCGTCAAGACACGCACGGCACGCTCCGATACCCAACTCGATACGCAACTTGCGCACTACGCCGTCACCGCGCTGATCGAAGAAGCGCAGCTTACGCCGAAGCCCGCACTGGTCGACCGGCGCGGCAGCGGCGCGCATCGCGACCTCGATCTGCCTACCATGCTGCGCTCGGCCCGTACGCTCGAACCGACATTCGCGGCGCTGGCACGCACGGCTCGCCAGCGGGGCGAACCTTCGGCGCTGTTGCGCGCCGAACTCGCGCAAATCGGCCGCGCCGGCGAGCGGGACATGTTGGCTGCCACTCGCGGCAGCAATGCCCATCGCGGCGCAATCTGGATAGTCGGCTTGCTGGTGGCGGGCGCATCGATGTCAAGCACTGCCACGCGTGTGAGTGCTCCCAAGATCTGCACGCTCGCCGCGCAGATTGCGTGCTTCCCGGACCGCTTCGCCGCCCCCACCGATAGTCACGGCGAACGGGCGCGGCAGCGCTATCAGGTGGGCGGTGCGCGCCGCGAGGCACAAGACGGTTTCCCGCACGTCATCGAGATCGGCTTGCCCGCGTTGCACACGGCGCGAGCCAACGGTGTCGACGAAAACGGCGCGCGCATTGACGCCCTGCTCTCGATCATGGCCTCACTCGACGATACCTGCCTGCTGCATCGCGCGGGTTTGCCTGGTTTGCACGCCGCGCAGCACGGCGCTCACCGTGTGCTGGAGGCCGGCGGAAGTTCGACGCCGCACGGCCAGGCCGCCTTCGTGGCGTTGGAACACGCATTACTGTCGCTCAACGCGTCCCCTGGCGGCGCAGCCGATCTGCTCGCCGCCACCCTCTTTCTCGACATGCTGGCGCATCACGACGCCGCTGGGAGCTCAACCGCATGGAACATCTAAGCTTCGACTATCCGGCGCAACGCGCCGTCACGACGCGCGCGCATGTCGGCGTAGTCGGCTCGGGCGATCTGGAAGTCCTGCTGTCGCCCGCCGCAACCGGTGCCGCCCTGAGCGCGCATGTGGTCGTGCGCACCAGCGTCGACGGTTACAGCCACATCTGGAAGAGCGTGCTCGACCGCTTCTTCAGCCGTTACGACGGCGCCGCGCAAATCGAAATCAACGACTTCGGCGCGACGCCCGGCGTGGTAGCACTGCGGCTCGCCGAAGCCATCGAAGCGGCGGAACAGGGGGACGGCGCATGAACACAATCGCCACCGCGCGTTCCGCACCCATGCTGCTCGACAGCTTCATTGAGCTGCCCGCGCGCGAACGGGCTCGCGCGCTGCTCGACGCGGGCACGTTCCGCGAACTGCTCGGACCGTTCGACAAGATCGAATCGCCGTGGCTGCCGCTGCAAGGTGTCGTCTGCCAGGCGGATGACGGCTGCGTGATCGCGCGCGGCACCATCGACGGCGAACCGGCCGTGGTCGCCGCGATCGAGTCCGCGTTCCAGGGCGGCAGTATCGGCGAAGTCTCAGGCAGCAAGATCGCCGCTGCGCTCACCATGGCCTTGCGCGACTGCGAACGCGGCAAGATCGTCCGCCCCGTCGTGCTGTTCGAGACCGGTGGCGTGCGGCTTCAGGAAGCCAACCTCGGCCTCGCCGTAATTGCCGAGATTCAGGCCGCGATCGTCGCGTTGCGCCGGCATGTGCCGGTCGTCGGTGTGATCGCGGGGATGGTCGGTTGCTTTGGCGGCATGTCGCTGGCAGCGGCCTTGTGCTCGTATCTGGTCGTGACGAAGCAAGGACGGCTCGGCATGAACGGCCCCGAAGTCATCGAACAGGAAGCCGGTATCGAAGAACTCGACTCGAGCGACCGGCGCCGCGTGTGGCAATTGATAGGCGGCGAACAAAGGGCCGCGACCGCGCTCGCCGATCAACTGGTCGACGACGCTACTGACGCCGTGCGCGCAGCCGTTCACGCCGCGTTCAAGCTCGGCCTGCCAGCCGCGCACCGCAGCGAACAGGTCGACATGTTCCTCGAGCGCCTCGCGCGGATCGACCCGGCCAGTGTGACACCCGAAACGATGCGTGACGTGTACAACCCATCTTCTGCGCAACACAACGCGCGCAAGGAGCAGGCATGAGCGATACCTCCCTCAGCCGCGGCGCGCGCTGGTTCCATGCGCTGGCCGGCGAACCGTCCAGCAAGGCGCCCGTATGGAGCGGCGATGCATCGCTCGGCGGCGAGACCGCGCGCTTCATTGCGGTGGTCCCCGATCCCGACAACCGCTTTGCGCGCGCCACCGACAACGTCGTCGGTCTCGAACAAGGCTGGCAGCTCGCGCGCGCGGTACGCGAGGCCATCGCGCTGGACGAAACGAGCGGCACGCGCCGCCCGATCGTCGCGATCGTCGATGTCAAAAGTCAGGCGTATGGCTACCGCGAAGAGATGCTCGGCATTCACCTCGCATGCGCGGCCGCGGTCGATGCGTACGCGACGGCGCGCGATGCCGGGCATCCGGTGATCGCGCTAATCGTCGGGCCCGCCATGTCCGGCGCGTTCCTCGCGCACGGCTATCAGGCCAACCGGATCGTCGCGCTCGACGCGCCGGGCACGATGGTCCATGCGATGGGCAAGGAAGCCGCCGCCCGGGTCACGCGGCGCACCGTCGAAGCCCTCGACGCGCTCGGCGAAACGATTGTGCCGATGTCGTACTCGATGACGTCGTTTGCCAAGCTTGGCCTGCTCGATCAACTGATCGAAAACGTCGACGCCGATGCACCGGATGCCGCGCAGATCGAACGGGTGCGTCAGGTGCTCGTCGGGCAGATTCGCAGCGCCCGCGAAGGGCAGCGCGATCTTTCGCACCGGCTCGAATCGGCAGCGGCGCGCAAGAACCGCGCGGCGTCGATCGAAGTGCGACGGCGTCTCGCCGAACAATGGGACGCTGTGTAATGCAGGCCTGTGCCGCGCCACCGTTTGCATTCGCTCACGCGCTGTCGCACGATGCGCGTTGGCGGCCGCACGATCTGCTGCGCCTGCACCGCTTGCCGCTTTTCGACGGCGAGCCGGCATGGGTGCGCGAATCTTTCGAGCGCGCGCCGTATGTGGTTGTGAGACGCGCGCTGGCCGCGGACGGCTTCGTGGCGATCGGCGTGCGCGGTATGGAGCGCTCGCAGCGTTACGGCACGTGGGTGCATCTGGACGATATCGAAACTGCCGTATCGCCGGAGGCGTTAGCCGTGCGCAATCCTCTTGCGGCGCGCAACGCGTTGCCCGCTTTTGCGGCCCTTGCCCTTGCCGTCGTGCAACGCGAGGCGGCCGGTGGCGCATTGTCTGAATTCGTCTGGGGACCAACCGGCAGCACGGGCTTCGAACTGGCCACCCAGATACCCACCGTTACGTTATCGAGCGATCTCGATCTGCTGATCCGCACGCCGGAGAAACTCTCGCACGACATGGCTATTCAGTTGCTGCATCAGTTGCAAGCCATCGCACAATGCGCCGGCATTCGCGTGGACGCGCAACTTGAAACGCCCGCGGGCGGCGTTGCCCTGACAGAGTGGGCAGCGGGCAAAGCTCGTGTGATGGCACGCCATGCGCGCGGCCCTCAACTGGTTAGCGATCCGTGGGCGCCCGCTCACGTCGCCGCGTGATGCTCGCCCTTCTGTTTCCCGGCCAGGGGGCGCAAGCGGACGGATTTCTGCATCGTCTGCCGCAGCACCACGCCGTGACCGATACGCTCGATGAAGCGTCGCAGGTGCTCGGTACCGACCTACTCACTCTCGACACACCGGACGCACTGCGCTCAACCGTAGTCGTTCAGATCGGCTTGACCGTTGCGGGCGTGGCGATCACGCGTGCACTAGCCGATGCACAACTCACGCCGGAGATCAGCGCCGGTTTGTCGGTGGGTGCCTATGCAGCGGCGGTCAGTTGCGGCGCGATTCGCTTCGATGACGCACTACGCATGGTACGAAAACGCGCCGAATTGATGGAGACGGCGTACCCGTCCGGCTACGGCCTCGCAGCGATGTCGGGTTTGACCGAGCACCAACTCGAAACACTCGCCGTGCAACACGTGGACGCGGGCTATCAACGGGTCTATATCGGCAACGTGAATGCGCCGCGTCAGATCGTCATGGCCGGAGCGAATGCCGCGCTGGACGCCTTCATCGAACGCGCGCTATGCGCGGGCGCTCGCAAAGCCGTCCGTCTTGCGGTAAGCGTACCGTCGCATTGCGAACTGCTCGCGCATGCGACGGACGAGCTGGTCGCATACGCACAACATGTCCCTTTCCACACGCCACAAAGCATCTATATCGGCAATCGCGGCGGCCGCCCGCTGTACACGGCAGAGGCCATTCGCGACGATCTTGCGACCAATATGCGCCATACCGTCCGCTGGTTCGACGCGCTCACCGTCGTGCAGGAAATGGGTGCCCGCGTGATGATCGAAGCGCCGCCGGGTCAGGTATTGACGGACATTACGCGTGAGAATTTTCCCGACGCCGCCGCGCTTGCCGCGAACAGCTTCACGTTCGACAATCTGGTCGCTACGGCGCGTCGGCGCCTCGCGCAATAACCGGCGTCAGGACGCGGCCTCACCGCCGCGCTTTGAGCGCCACCTTCCATGGCGGAACAGGCCTCGGCCTCGCGGCCCATTACCGCCGCTCGATCAACTGCCGCCCCATCGCCTTCGCATACTGGTCACACGCGCTGCGCGCAACACGCGACGCCGCCAGCACACCGACGTCGGCGTCGTCGCGGTAGTACATCGCGATGTCGATCGGCGGCGGCAACGGACGCACCTGTAGTTGCCCCAGTTCGCCGCTGCCCAGGAAAGGCTCGACAAACAGAGCCGGTACCGCCGCGATTCCATAGCCGTCGCGCAACAGTTTCACGATCACCGCAACCGACGGCATGCAGGTCACCTGCGTATCCGCTGCCGGCACGCCGGCACGCTTCGCCAGCATCTCGACGATCGCATCCACGGCGATTTGCGGCGCGGTGCCCCGGCCGAACGTCAGCACGGGTTTCTGCAAGATCGTCTGCACATGTTTCGCGCGACTCGCCGGAATCAGATCGTTGCGCGCGATCCAGCGCACGGGATAGCTCGCCAGCAAGGTCGAAACAATCGACGCTTCCTGCACGCCGGTTTCCTCCACCTGAATGACGAGATCCAGTTCGCCCGCGCGCAGCCGGGGGCCAAGCACGGCGCTCGTGTCGACACTCAGGTCAACGACGATGCGGTTGTACTCGACATTCAGCATCCGGATGTAGTCCGGCAGCCAGCTATGCACCACCGTTTCGACCACGCCGAGCCGCAGGCGCTTCGTCACCTGGGTCTCGTCCTGCGCGGCCAGTTGCAGCGAACGCGTCGCCTGCACGACCGTGCGCGCATGCGCGAGCAAGCGTTCGCCATGCGCCGTGAGTTGAAACTCCGCGGCGTCGCGTTCGATCAACTCCACGCCCAACTCGGCTTCAAGCGTTTTGATACGCAGCGAAATTGCAGCGGGCGTCGCATGCATTGCAGCCGCGGTCGCGCGAAAGCTGCCTAGACGGGCGAGCGTCAAAAACGTTTCGACAAAGCGCGTATTCATTGCATTAGCTCTCCCAACAGCGATCTGATGCACGCGATCATCGCGGCTGAATCCTGCCTGTGCTGTTAAGTTTAATTTAACAAAACACAAGAATAACTCGCTGGATGGATATTTTTGGCGTTACTAATCTGGATTCCATAAGTCAACCGGACCTAGCTGGAGTCGAGCCTTTCATGTCCTACACGCCTTCCGAGTTTCGTCAACAGATTCGCAATCGCCGCTTGTCCGGCCCGACTGCGGGCTACTGTGGCGACTATGCACAAGCCAACCTCGCCATCCTGCCGAGGCAATACGCCGACGATTTCCTGCGCTTCTGCACGCTCAATCCAAAGGCCTGCCCGTTGCTCGGCATCGGTGAACCGGGCCAATGGCGCGTACCGTCGCTCGGCGACGATCTCGACATACGCAACGACGTCCCCGCGTTTTATGTGTATCGCCACGGCGAGCGCAGCGAGGAAGTGCATAGCCTCGACGAGCTCTGGCGTGATGACCTGGTGGTATTCGCGATCGGCTGTTCGTTTTCGTTCGAGGAAATGCTGCGGCGCGAAGGCATTCCGCTGCGCCATATCGAACAGCAGGTGAATGTGCCGATGTATCGAACCCGCGAGCGCAACGTGGCCGCGGGCGTGTTCGGCGGCAACCGCGTGGTTTCGATGCGGCCGATGAAAGCCGCCGACGCGATCCGCGCCATTCAGATCACCAGCCGCTTTCCCGCGGTGCATGGCGCGCCGGTGCATATCGGCGATCCTGCGCTGCTCGGTATTCGTGACATTGCGCGGCCCGATTTCGGCGACGCAGTCGAAGTGCGCAGCGACGAGCTACCCGTGTTCTGGGCCTGTGGCGTCACGCCGCAAGCCGCAATAGAAAGTGCGCGTTTGCCGTTTGCGATCGCGCACAAACCGGGACACATGCTCGTCACCGACATTCCCAACACCACGCTGGCGGTCCTTTAGCCGCTGCGTTATTCGAGTTGTCCTAACCACAAGCTGCGCGGCAAGACGCGGCCACCAACCACGACCGGAGCCCTTGCATGAAACCCGAAGCGCAATTAACCGCAGACGCCGAACGCTACGACGCGCCCGGTACAGGGAAAGGACCGTTCGCATGGTATCGGCAGATTTCCGCCGGCGAAAAGCGTGCGTTCTGGAGCTGCAAGATCGGCTACGTGCTCGACGCCATGGACACGCAATTCCTGAGCTTCGTGATCCCGACGCTGATTGCGACATGGGGCATCACACGCGGCGATGCCGGGCTCATCGGAACGGTCACGCTGTTGAGTTCGGCCGTCGGCGGCTGGGCGGCCGGCGTGCTGTCCGATCGCATCGGCCGGGTGAAAACCTTGCAGATCACGATTCTCTGGTTCGCGGTGTTCACGCTGGCGTGCGCGCTGGCGCAGAACTTCTCGCAGTTGCTATGGGCGCGCGGATTGATGGGGCTCGGCTTCGGCGGTGAATGGACGGCGGGCGCGGTACTGATCGGCGAAGTGATCCGTCCGCGTGACCGCGGCAAGGCGGTCGGCCTGGTGCAGGCAGGCTGGGCGATCGGCTGGGGCGTGTCCACGCTGCTGTTTATGGCGGTGTTTTCATGGATACCGGCCGAATACGCGTGGCGCGTGCTGTTCGCGATCGGCATCGCCCCGGCGCCGTTCGTGATCTGGATCCGCCGCTTCGTCGACGAGCCGGAGGTGCATCGGCAGCAGAAAGAAGCGCAAGCCGCCGCACAGACGCGCCCTTCGCTGATCGACATCTTCCGCGGCGATATCGTCTGGACGACTTTGCGCGCATCCATTCTCGCGACCGGCGTGCAAGGCGGCTATTACGCCGTCACCACATGGTTGCCGACGTATCTGAAAACCGAGCGGCATCTGAGCGTAATCGGCACCGGCAGCTATCTGGGCGTGGTCATCGTCGGTTCGTACTGCGGCTATCTGACCGGCGCTTATGTCAGCGACAAAATCGGCCGCAAGCGCGCGTTCATCGCATTCGCGCTGGCTTCGTGTGCGATCGCGCTGATCTATACGCAACTGCCGCTCGATAACCTCACCATGCTCGTGCTTGGCTTCCCGCTCGGCTTCTGCGCGTCCGGCATTTTTTCAGGCATGGGCGCGTTCCTCACCGAACTGTTCCCGACCCGGATTCGCGGCTCCGGTCAGGGGTTCTGCTACAACTTCGGGCGGGCGGTCGGCGCAACGTTTCCTTTCCTGATCGGCTACGTTTCGCAGACCATGCCGCTCGGCCATGCGATCGGCGTATTCGCCGCCGCGGCATATGGCGTCGTGATTCTCGCCGCGCTGACCTTGCCGGAAACCAAAGGACGCGAACTCGACGCCTCCTGAGGCAGGCCGCTGAGCATTCCTGCTATAGCGCCTGCTCCGGCGCGCGTCCGATCACATGCGAATCGGGCGCCGTGGCGCCGCCCGGCCCCCGCTCACGCTCGCGGCCGGGGGTTGCGACCGCACCGGTGCCACCGGGACGCCGCGTCGATTTTGCGTGCCGCTCGATCAATCGCTGCAGCAGACAGAACGCGCATAGCAACGCACCGATCACGATGCGGGTCCACCAGGAACTGAGGGTGCCGTCGAAGGTAATCAGCGTCTGGATCGTGCCCAGAATGCCGACGCCGAATAGCGAGCCGATCACATAGCCGACCCCGCCCGTCAACAAGGTCCCGCCGATCACCGTCGCCGCGATCGCATCGAGTTCCATGCCCTGTCCCTGCAGCCCATAGCCCGACAGCACATAGAACGTGAATACCGCGCCGCCGAGCGCCGAGCAGAACCCGCTCAGCGCATACACGCCGATCCGCGTCCGCGCGACCGGCAAGCCCATCAGCAAGGCCGAGCGCGGATTGCCGCCCACCGCATACACGTTGCGGCCAAAGCGCGTGAAATGCGCGACATAGATCGCAGCGGCCAGCGTGACAAGCGCGATCAACACATTGGCTGAAACCGAACCGACACCGATATTGAGGCGAAACGCGGAAATTTTCTGGAACGTCGGATCGTTGATGGTGATCGACTGCGTCGTGATCAGGAAGCACAAGCCACGCGCGAAGAACATGCCGGCCAACGTGACAATGAACGCCTGCAAGCGGAAGAAGTGAATGAGTGCGCCCTGCACCGCGCCGAACACCGTGCCCATCAGCAGTACGATCGGCACGATCAGCCAGACCGGCCAATGCATGTGTTCGGACAGTACCGCTTCGACGATGGTGGTCAGCGCCACCACCGAGCCCACCGACAGATCGATCCCACCGGACACGATCACGAATGTCATGCCGATTGCGACAATCAGCAGGAAGGCGTTGTCGACCAGCAGGTCGAGCAGCACCTGCCACGAGAGAAAGCCGGTGTACATCACGGAGCCGAAACCGAACAGCGCGCAGAACAGCAGGATGGTCACGGCGATGGGCAGCGTGCGCGGATCGACGATATGGGCCCAGACGTCGAAAAGTCGTTTCATCATCGCGCCACCCCGCGCTGCGTGAAGAGCGACATGGCAAGCGCGCGCGCCGAGGGCGACTGGATCACGCTCACCGCGAGCACCACGGCCGCCTTGACGACGAGCGTCGCCTCCGGCGGCACGCCGATCGAGTAGGTCGTATAAGTGAGCGTCTGGATAATCAGTGCGCCCAGCACCGTGCCTGTCAAACTGAAGCGGCCCCCGAGCAGCGAGGTGCCGCCGAGCGTCACCGCCAGAATCGCGTCGAGTTCGAGCAGCAGGCCCGCGTTATTGCCATCGGCGCTGCGCACGTTCGAACTGATGAGGATGCCCGCCATCGCGGCGGTCAATCCCGAGAAACCGTACACCGCGAATACCAGCGCTTTCGAGCGCAAGCCGACGAGGCGTGTCGCCACCGGATTGACGCCGATCGCGCGAATGAAAAGCCCGAGCGCCGTGCCTTCAACGAGCGCCGCGGTGGCCAGCACGGCCGCGCTTGCGATCCACACCGAGCACGGCACGCCAAGCCAGTACCCGCCGCCGACCAGCAGATAGCCGGGTGCGCCGATCGGTATGATCTGCCCCGCCGTCAGCAACTGTGCGATGCCGCGCCCGGCCACCATCAGGATCAACGTGGCGATGATCGGCTGCATGCCGACGAACGACACCAGCAGTCCGTTCCACATGCCGCTCAATACGCCGACGATCAGCGCCGCGATTAACGCTTGGGCGATCAATCCGCCACTCGGCTCGGGCTGCGTCGCGAGTATCGTGGCCGCAGCGGCGCCGGCAATCGCCACGACCGCGCCGACTGAAATATCGATGCCACGCGTGGCGATCACGAGCGTCATGCCGGTGGCGACCAGCACCAGCGGCGCCGCGCGATTCAGGACGTCGATCGGCGCGCCGAACAGGTGGCCGTCGAGGATCCGTAGCGACAGAAAATGCGGATTCACCCACAGATTCAGCGCGCACAACAGCACCAGCGTGACGCAAGGCCAGATCAACGGCCGCTCCGCACCATCGCGCATGAACCAGTTCGATAGCTTCATTCGCCGCTCCCCGCGATGAGTCGATAGATGTTGTCTTCGTTCGACGCGTTGCCGGCCACTTCAGCGATCTTGCGGCGGTCGCGCAGCACCGCCACACGATGGCTCACGCGCAGCACCTCGCTGATCTCCGATGAAATGAACAGGATGCTCAGACCGTTCGCGCATAGCGCCAGCAAGCGGTCCATGATGTCGAACTTCGCGGCGACGTCGATGCCGCGAGTGGGTTCGTCGAGAATCAGCAGCTTGGGATCGGTAGCCAGCCAGCGCGCAAGCAGTGCTTTCTGCTGGTTGCCGCCGGAGAGCAGCCCAATCGGCTGTTCGGCATCCGTTGCCTTGATGCCGAGACGCTCGATCCACATGTCGGCGATTTCATGGGCGCGCTGCCGTTTGATCTTGCGCCACCAGCCGCGTCGCGCCTGCAACGCCAGCAGAATGTTCTCGCGAATCGACAGTTCGGCGACGATGCCCTCTTTCTTGCGGTCTTCCGCGCAGTAGCCGATGCCGTGCCGCACGGCGTCGTGGGGCGAACGCAGCCGCACCGGACGGCCTTCGATCAGAATCGTGCCGCTGTCGGCGCGGTCCGCCCCGAACAATAGCCGCGCGGTTTCCGTGCGGCCCGAACCGAGCAGGCCGGCCAGCCCGAGTATCTGACCCGGTTGCACGTCGAGGTCGAGCGGCTGCAAGGTGCCGCGCCGTCCAACGCCGCGCAGTTCGACGAATGGCTGAACCGCCGCGTTGCCCTGCGGCCCTTCCTCTTCATGGGCAGCATGCCCGACCTGCGCCGCTTCGCGCAGGCGCGCGCTCATGCGCTCGTGACCGACCATCTTCGCGACCAGTTGGTCGGCGGGCAGGTCGCGCGCCAGATATTCGCCTTCGCGTTCGCCGTTGCGCATCACCGTGATGCGATCGGAGACGGCATAGGTCTGCTCGATAAAATGCGTGACGAACAGGATGGCGATTCCCGATTGCTTGAGATGCCGAAGTATTTTGAAAAGCTGCGTGACTTCGCCGTCGTCGAGGCTGGAAGTCGGCTCGTCGAGGATCAGCACGCGTGCATCGACCGATAACGCTCTGGCGATCGCCACCATCTGCTGCACGGCGATCGGATAAGCATCCAGCGACCGCGTGACGTCGAGCGTGACGTCAAGACGTGCGAGCGCGGCCTGCGCACGGCGCTTGATGTCGGGCCAGTCGATCGCGCCGAACCGCTTCGGCTGCCGGCCCGCAAAGATGTTTTCCGCCACCGAGAGGTTCGGGCACAGGTTCACTTCCTGATACAGCGTGCGCACGCCGGCGGCCTCGGCCTCCTGCGGCGAAGCAAACGCCACGACTTCGCCGCCGAGGCGGATCGTGCCCGCATCAGGCGCGAGTACGCCGGTCAGCACGTTGATCAGGGTGGATTTGCCGGCGCCGTTCTGCCCCATCAACGTATGAATCTCACCGGGAAACAGGCGAAAATCGACTCGCTGCAGCGCTTTCACGCCCGGGAAAGTCTTGCTGACACCGGCCGTCGCAAGAATCGGCTCGAGCGGATGCGAGGCCGCGCTTGCGCGGGCGTGCCCTGGACTGGCCGGGGTGGCCTGAGTGGCCGGCGGATTGGGTTCCGATGCGGGATGCGTCATAGACCTCGCTCGATGGGCGTTGCGTTGCTCGGGTGGGCTCAGGCAGATCGAGTCGGGCACAAGCTGATCCGGCGGAAAAGAGACCGCCCGATGCCAAAGCAGCCGGGCGGTCAGGCACCGCTGGAGAAACTTTGATGATCTGTCTTCAGTTCGCTTTTTATCCTGCGCCTATCGTATGGATAGCTAACCAGTTGGCCGCCATACCCTGCCCCATACCGTTCGTGTCAGTACTTGCGTGTCGGCAAAGTCTGCGCCGCGACGCTCATCGGGAAGACCGTCTCCTGCGTCAGGATCCGCTTGGGCAGTGGCTTGCCGGCCACCACGTCCTTGACCGCTGACATCAGTTGCGGGCCCAGCAACGGGCTGCATTCCACATCGACGTTCATCTTGCCCGCGGCCATCGCCTGGAAGCCGCCCTTGGTCGCATCGAATGAAACGACGGTGATGTCCTTGCCCGGATGCATACCGGCCTCTTCCATCGCCTGGATCGCGCCGAGCGCCATATCGTCGTTATGCGCATAAACTACATTTATTTTATTTCCATAAGTTTTTATAAATGCTTCCATCACCTGCTTGCCGCCAGCAAGCGTGAAGTCGCCGCTTTGCGACGCGATGATCTTAAATTTTGGATCGCTCTTGATCACTTCGATCAAGCCGGCATGCCGGTCGTTCGCGGGAGCTGAGCCAACCGTTCCTTGCAACTCGGCGATGTTGATGGGGCCTTGATCGTTTTTATAGTGATCCTCGAGCCAATGACCGCCACGCCGTCCTTCTTCCAGGAAGTCCGAGCCGATCATCGTCACGTACAAGGATGTGTCCTTCACGTCGATGTTGCGGTCGGTCAGGATCACCGGAATGTTTGCGGCTTTAGCTTCGCGTAGCACCGGTTCCCAGCCCGATTCGACGACGGGCGAAAACGCGATCACGTCGACTTTCTGCGCAATGTAGGAGCGGATCGCCTTGATCTGGTTTTCCTGCTTTTGCTGGGCGTCGGAGAACTTGAGCTTGATCTTCGCATCCGCCGCCGCGGACTTCACCGACTCGGTATTGGCGGTTCGCCATGCGCTTTCGGCGCCGACCTGCGCGAAACCGAGCGTGATCTGTTTGTCCTGCGCGTAAGCGCCCGATGTTGCCAGCGCCAGCGCGCCGATGCTCGAGCAAAGCGCGAGCGCGCCCAACGCACGACATGCGGCACGTCGTGTATTCGCCATGACTGTCTCCTGTTCGTTGTTGTGTCAGCGATCCATAACGAACCCGCCTAGCGTTTGCGGCCCTCAGGGTGTGTGGATCGTGATGTAGCGTAGTGTCTGGGGCGTTAACCGTCCAATCATATGATTCGCGTCGGCGATATCAATTTTGGTATGACAGGCGGGTTCAGTTATGACGTGGGCGGGACGGTTCCGCGGGGATGACGCTCGCTCGCGCGGGCGGAACGGGGACGTGGGCGATGCTCTTTTATGCGTTTAAGTGCCCGACCTCAGGGTCTCCGCCCATTGGCCAGTGCCGGGTGGGCACCGGATTGGACGACTGACGGCCGGCCCTCGATCTAACGGGCCGCTCCACGCGGCGTCACCCAGCGAAACGTCAGATTGATGCGCTCGCCGGCCACGCGCGGCTCCTTCGGCACACGATGCCGCCATTCGGCCTGCGTGTTGCCTTTCATCACCAGCAAGCTACCGCCCTTCAGCGAGAACGACTGCACGACGCCGGTCTTGTTATGCCGCAGGTCGAAGGTGCGCGCCACGCCGAGGCTGATCGACGCAATCACCGGCTGCACGCCGAGTTCCGGCTCGCGGTCCGCGTGCCACCCCATGCTGTCGGTACCAGTGCGATAACGGTTGATCAACACGCTGTTAAAGCGCGCCTGGCAGCTTGCTTGCGCCGCGCTCCTCAGTTCGGCGACGGTCGGCGTCCACGGTTGCGGTACGTTGCGAATCCCGGAGTAGACGTAGACCGCGTCCGGCTCGCCCTGCCAGGCAGTCAGCCGCGGCAGCGGCACACGGCCGGCCGGTGTGCCCATCATGTCCTGACGCCACTCCACTTCGTCGATGAGTTGGGTTAGCGCGTGCGCCGCGGCCTCGGGCGTGAGCCACTCCGGGAACCAGTCCACGTCGGGCGTTGGGAAGTTATCGAAAAGGTCCGCCATGAGATTACCTGAATGCGATTGCGCACGCGATTCGTGCGCGACTAGAAACCCTGGCTATTATGGCGGCAACGGCGACGACTCTCACGCCCGCGGCTTGCGCTGTCATTCGCCACAATCATTCATTTCTCTCGTTCTTTTACTTCGACGGACTTCCATCATGATTCTCTCCGATCAGGCTCTCGACCAACTCTTTCGCGAGGCGCGCACGCACAACGGCTGGCAGGACAAACCGGTCGACAACGCCGTGCTCAGGCAACTTACCGAGCTCGTATTGCTCGGGCCCACCTCGGCCAATTCGAGCCCCGGCCGCTTCGTCTACGTGAAAACGCCCGAAGGCAAGGAGAAGCTGCGTCCGGCCTTGTCGCCGGGCAATCTCGAGAAAACGATGGCAGCACCGGTCACGGTGATCGTCGGGATGGATATGGCGTTTTACGAGCATCTGCCGAAGCTGTTTCCGCATGCCGACGCACGCAGCTGGTTCGCAGGCAACGATAAGGCGATCGCGGATACGGCCTTTCGGAATTCGACGCTGCAAGGCGGCTATCTGATTCTCGCCGCCCGCGCGCTCGGTCTGGACACGGGCGCGATGTCGGGATTCGACGCCGCCAAGGTCGACCAAGCCTTCTTCTCCGGCACGACCGTCAAGTCGAACTTTCTGATCAACCTGGGCTATGGCGACCCGTCGAAGCTGTTCCCGCGCAGCCCGCGCTTTTCCTTCGACGAAGCCGCCCGGATCGTCTGACAGGCTGTCGGCCGCCGATGCCGATGCCGATGCTAACGTGCCGCCGGTGTATTTATCCGAACAGCGCCACGTAGAACACCACCGCGCCGATCACCGCGCCGACGAAGCAGAAGCCTTCGTCGGCGTCGTCGCCACTGGAGCGCAACCACGCGCCGACGACGCCGAACAGCCCTGCGATGCCGAGCGCAACGCATACCATCACGACGTCGAATAACGCGCTTTTGCCCAATTCGGAGAAGTCGATGCCGCGCACGCCGAAGTACAAGGCGAGCGCCATCAGGCATATACCCACCAGCGGCAGCATGACGTGACTGCCCTCTCGTCCGACGTGATGCCCATGAAGTACGTGGCGTACGTGACTACCTGATCCAAGCAGTTTCATGATGCGCCCTCCTGCCTCGCCCTCAACTGACAACCGAACCACCCGCCCCTTGGCCGCGATGGCCTGAGGCTGCCGCTTCTGCAAGCTGCTTGTATTTGAGAATACTCCACGCGACAGGCAATTCAAAGCCCATTTAATTAGAGTGTTCACAGCGTTTCGCCGATCCAGCCGGCCCGGATGCAGCAGGCGGAATTGCTGCAATGCGATATCCGTTGTTTCGGACAGCACGGACCTGCTCGGCCGCTGCTGGAAACAAATCTGGCGCCGTCGGCAAGGGGAGGCACATCTCGGTAGAATGATCCGGCTCGTCCGCCATTTCACGATCGCGCGTGGCGAGTCGCTGCCGCTGCTCCGCGCGTCGGCCCCTTCCCGCCTCTATCCTCTCTATGCGCCGCTCATCGTTTCTTGTTCGCATCATCCTGATTGGCATCCTGCTACATATCTACGTCGGCCTTCGTCTGATTCCCGACATGCCAGTGAGTGCCGTCGGCCGATGGCTGTGCGCGCTGTGGCTTGTGCTGTCGATCTTTCTGATACCGCTCGGCATGCTGGCGCGCACCATCAAACAGCAGCCGCTCAGCGACCGCCTGGCATGGGTCGGCTTGCTGGCAATGGGTTTCTTCTCGTCGCTGCTGGTGCTGACGTTCGTGCGTGACCTGGCGCTCGCTTCGCTGCTCACAGTCGATGCAATCTGGCCGAACTCGTTGACGATCGCGCACTGGCGCATCGGTTCGGCGGCGGCGGTACCGTTGCTTGCATTGCTGTCGACACTCGTCGGCCTGTTCAATGCACGGCGCCGCGCAAGAGTAGTGACGATCGAGGTGCCGATCGACGATTTACCGGCAGCACTCGACGGTTTCACGATCGTCCAGATCAGCGATATCCATGTCGGCCCGACCATTAAAGGCCGCTACGTGGATGCGATCGTCGACACGGTGAATCGCCTGAAGCCGGATCTGATTGCCGTCACAGGCGACGTGGTAGACGGCAGCGTGCCGCAACTGACGAAACACACGCAGCCTCTGTCGCGACTCAGCGCGCGTCACGGCGCGTTTCTCGTGACCGGCAACCACGAGTATTACGCCGGCGCGAACGCCTGGATCGACGAATTCCGGCGCCTGGGGCTAAACGTTCTGCTTAACGAGCATGTGATCGTGGAACACGACGGCGCGCGGGCCGTGATTGCCGGGGTGACGGATTACTCGGCGGGTCATCATGACCCGTTGCATCGCAGCGACCCGGTTGCGGCCCTCGCCGGCGCGCCAGGCGACGTGCTGATCAAAGTACTGCTCGCGCACCAGCCGCGCTCCGCGGAAGCAGCCGCGGCAGCAGGCTTTACGCTGCAACTGTCCGGCCATACGCACGGCGGCCAGTTCTTCCCGTGGAACTTCTTCGTGCGTTTTCAGCAGCCGTTCACGGCCGGTCTCGCGCGACTGAATGGCCTGTGGGTCTACACGAGTCGCGGCACCGGCTACTGGGGGCCGCCGAAGCGCCTGGGAGCTCCCTCGGAGATTACGCGATTGCGCCTCGTGCCTGGCGAGCCCGACTGAAGCGCCGGACCAGCCGTCCAACATCCCCGCGCCGAAGTCATACGGGATTAGGTGGCACAAAAAAGCGCGGACGTCTGCAAAGACCGTCCGCGCTCCAGCGCTAATGCGCCCGTCAGCTAATGCCTGTTACTACGAGTTACTGCGCGGGCGCCACGGCCACGCTAACTTGCGGTGCATACGCCACCAACACTTGCATGCCCGGCGTCACGCCAGCGAGCTTTGCCGGTTCGCGCCCCTGAATATGAAACACCTCGCCATTCGGGCTCTTAAGCGCCATGATGCCGGTGGCGTGATCGATGGCCTGAACTTCAGCGCTTACGTTCTGGGCCGTGTTCTGCGGCGCCGGTTGAGCCGCCGAACCATGGCCGCCGGCACCGTGCGTAACGCTGACCGTGGCGTTACGCATCATACGGATATGGATCTTGCCGCCCTGTTTGATCTGCGCCAGGTTGCTCGTATCGGTGATGGTGAACGACGCTTCGGCGCCCTGCGCGTCGAGCACGGTCACCGAATGTTTAGCCTGATCGACCGACTTAACCACACCATCTGCCTGCAGCGTACTGCTGCCTTCAAACGGAGCGGGCAAACCGGCGGCAAACGACACGAGCGGAGCAGCGGCAATCAATGCACCGGCGATGATGCCAAGAGCTTTATCTTTCATACATTCCTCAAATTGGGTAAACAGCGAACAGGGGCGACGTTGTGCGGATCGGATACGTCTGGCATGACACCAGGGCGACCGAAAGATATCTGGGCAAAACCGAGAGAAGTGAAACGCGGATTGGGCACCAGAACCGCACGACATGCTTCGAAGTGTGCAAACAGTGTGTTTTCCGGGATGGACGCCGTCAATATTCGGAGTCCGTATTTATGCACGGAAAATTCTGCGCTCGCCGTGGAAGAGTCCGCGGACACCCGACAACTTATTGCGCCACCCGCCTCATCCCAGCTTGACTTAACTTTGCAGAGCTGCCTAAAATTCGGCCAGTTCATTTAACCGGAATCACGATCTTGGACAGTAGCAGTAGTACCAGTCGAGCTTCGATTCGCCCGATCGCCTGATCGGCAAGATTTCCGCGCCAGCCTTTATCTGTCGCCGTCTTGCCTTCGGGCCGACGGTGCACGTCGTATATCCCCTCGCACTGCCAGTGAAGCGCCGCATGGCTCAACGCCCGGCCGACGCTCCATGATTTTTTTGCGCGCCAGTGTTGGCTCGCTGGCCTCGTCACGCCTAACCGCAGCCGCGTGCTTACGTGCTGTTGTCACGTGCAAGATTCACACTGTGCGAACAACGCATCTCAACCTTTCTGATCGATGACAATTGAATTCGTCTTGCGGCTCCTTGCCGCCTTCAGCTGTGGCGTTGCGATCGGCCTCGAACGGCAGATGCGCCAGCGCAACGCCGGCCTGCGCACCATCACGCTGGTGGCGAGCGGCGCGTGCCTGTTCGTCACGCTGGGCGTGCTGACGGGCAACGGGACCGCCGGCATCACGCAGATTGCCGCGTATGTGGTATCGGGCGTCGGCTTTCTTGGCGGCGGTGTGATCATGCGCGACAAGGGTTCCATTCAGGGGATCAATACGGCCGCCACACTATGGTGTTCGGCGGCGGTCGGCGTATTGTGCGGTGCGGGGCATTACGGTCCGGCGCTCGCCGGCACCGCAGTCGTGCTGTTGACCAATACCGTGCTGCGTGAAGTCAGCCGTGCCATCAACGCAGCGCCCGTTTCGGACGCCGATCTCGTGCGCGAGTATGTGCTGACGATCATTTGCCGGGAGGCCGACGAGATTCACATTCGTACCGCGGTATCCAACTCGATGTATTCGTCGCCGCTGTCTTTCCAGAGCCTGACGAGCGAAGACATCGAAGACGAGTCGGGACGCATTCGCGTTACGGCAACCTTGAAGCTGCATCCGAAAGATCAATCGAAGCTCGAACAGATGGCGAGCCGCATCAGCATGGAAAAGAGCGTCTCGAGCGTTAGCTGGATCGCGAAAGAAGCGGAACCGACGCCGGAATGAGTCGCCACGTGTAAGCTCCCCATATTCGCGCGCATCGTCTACACTTAGCTTGCAATAGATTTAGACAATGTTAATTCCGCGTCCTGAATATGGACTGTCCCATAACCTTCGACTAAGCTCTGTCACCGTGAATTTTTCACACTCAACCATGGAGTCTCGATTATGGAACACGGCATCATTGCATGGCTCATCATCGGCGCAATCGCCGGCTGGCTGGCTGGCGTGCTCGTCAAGGGCGGCGGCTTCGGCCTGATCGTCGACATCATCGTCGGGATTGTCGGCGCGTTCATCGGCGGCTGGCTTGCCGGTGTGCTGCACATTTCACTGGGCGGCGGCTGGATCGGTTCGATCATTACCGCTGTGATTGGCGCCGTCATTCTGCTGTTTCTTATCCGGCTTGTCCGGCGCGGCACCTGAGCGTAGCACCTGATGTCTTACGGCGTCGGGGGCGAATGCCACCTGACGCCGGTTTCACTTATTTAGAGCACTGCCTCCACTGCCGGCAGCATCGAGCCGGTGTCACGCAGGCGCGTATGCCACGCGAAAGCCTGATCCAACTGATGCGGCGTTTGCCCACCCCATTGCAAGGCGTCCCGATAGTAGTCGCGCAGCAGATCGCGATAGAGCGGATGCGCACAGTTCTCGATAATCAGCGTAGCGCGTTCGCGCGGCGCCAGTCCGCGTAGGTCGGCCAAGCCCTGTTCCGTCACGACCACGTCTACGTCGTGTTCATTGTGATCGCAGTGCGGCACCATCGGCACGACGCTCGAAATCCGCCCTGCCTTCGCCATCGACTTCGTCGCAAAGATCGCGCACGACGCATTGCGCGCGAAATCTCCCGAACCGCCAATGCCGTTCATCATGTGCGTACCGCCGACGTGCGTGGAGTTCACATTGCCGTAGATGTCGAATTCCAACGCAGTATTCAATGCGATCAAACCGAGCCTGCGAATCACTTCAGGATGGTTGCTGACCTCCTGCGGGCGCAGCACCAGACGATCGCGATAGCGCTCGAGTTCGCCGAACACCTGCGCCTGGCGCGCGGCCGACAGCGTGATGGACGCTCCCGAGGCGAACGTCACCTTGCCGGCGTCCATCAGGTCGAAGGTCGAGTCCTGCAGAACTTCCGAGTAAATTTCGAAAGCTTCGAAGGGCGAATCGACAAAACCGGCCAGCACCGCATTGGCAATCGTGCCGATGCCCGCCTGCAAAGGCGGCAAGTTCCGCGGCATGCGCCCATGCGAAACCTCGTGCCGGAAGAACTCGATCAGATGGCCGGCAATCAGTTCGGTCTCCACATCGGCGGGCAGCACCGTTGACGGGCTGTCCGCCTTATCGGTGATCACGATTGCCGCGATTTTCTCCGGCGGGATTTCAATGGCCCGCGTGCCAACCCGGTCTTGCGGACGCACGATCGGCAGCGGTTCGCGATTCGGTCTGCGGCCCGGAATCCAGATGTCGTGCAGCCCTTCGAGGGCGAGGGGCTGAGCAAGATTGATTTCGACAATCACCTTGTCGGCGAGAATCGCGAAGCTGGCCGAGTTGCCCACCGACGTGGTCGGCACAATACCGCCGGTTTCGGTGATCGCAACGGCTTCGATAATCGCAATATCGAGTTTGCCGAGCTGATTTGCGCGCAGCATCTCGACTGTTTCGGACAGGTGCTGATCGACGAACATCACTTCGCCGCGATTGATCGCGTCGCGCAGAGTCTTGTCGACCTGAAACGGCAAGCGGCGCGCTAACACATGCGCCTCGGTAAGCATGCGATCTACATCATGACCAAGCGATGCGCCGGTCATCAACGTAATTTGCAGCGGTTTGCCTTCCTGAAGAACCCGCTCGGCGAGCGCGACGGGAACCGCTTTGGCATCGCCCGCGCGCGTAAAACCGCTGGCGCCGACACGCATGCCATCCTGAATGAGAAGCGCCGCCTCAGCGGCCGACGTGATTTTTCCGCGCAGTGCGGAGCAACGAATCCGGTCTTGATACATGAAACTGGGTCTCTCCATAGTCAACCGTCCAGTCTACCGGTGCGCACGTCTGCGGTGTGCTTCGCCCAATAGCCAGATTGCCGCACCGGCCGCGGCGTCTTGATGAGACGGCGTCGCGACCAGGCATTTCATCGCATGCAGCACTTCCGCGACAGGTCCAGCGGGTACCGCAGGTGTTACTCGTGGCGTTGCCTAGCTGCCGAAGTAGATATTGCAGAAGCTCACAGGCCCGACGCACTCTTCCACTTTAGCCGCCGGTGCAACGGCGCGGCCTTGCGCGGCAACGCTGTTGGCGCGCGGCGCATTCGCTTGCGCAACCTGTTGCTCCGGAGCGGCCGGCGCCGTTTGCGCATGGGCGACAACAGCGGACAAAGAGCAGGCAATCAGGGCAATCTTCAACACATTCATTTCGTTCTCCAGTACTTACGGTTACCGCCAGCAGGACGTCCCTTGTGGGGATTGCAAGGCAGTGATGAAACTATATGACTGCCACCTACGTGGATAAACGGGGCTGGGCGGAAGTGATCTTTCCATCTGGCAGAAAGATCGAAGCCTGCGCCCGGCCCGGGCGCACATGAGTACGGCGCTCAACGCGCATGAAACGGTGCATCTTTGTCGAGCAACGCTGTGCGGATGAAATGCAGGCAACTCAGGATGCGCTGCAGGTCGTGCCGCTTGTCGCGATCGGCATGAACGGTTTCCAGTACGTCCTGCGCGATCCATGTGGCCGAGCGCACGGAGACGAGCGACTGTGCGAGTGCAGGCGCATCAGGTCGCGCGAAGAGCCGTGCAAGGTCGTCACAAGTACGCTCGAGACTGTCACGCCAGCGCGGATGAAGTCCTTGCAAATAGCTGGCATGCGCCGCTTCGTTACGCAGATCGATCACGGCATGCCCTACTTCGAGCGTGACGAGCATCCATCGCAGCGCGTCTCGGCGGCGGCGCGAGCGGCGTGTCAGCAGCATGCGTAGCTGCGACGTCAGATCGTGCGTGCTCGACTGAAAACGTTGATTGAGTCCGGGTAATTCGTCCTTGCAAGCGGACACCACCTGGGTGCGCAAGTCGCCCTTGATTCTCTCGGTGAGCCACGGCATATCCGCGGGAAACACCACGGCAAAAACGATCGCGGCAAGCAATAGCGACACGGTGATCGCCATGCCGTTATTGATCAGCAGATCGGGAGCATAGGTGACGACGTTGTCCGGGCCGGCAAGTAGGCAGAAGAACACCGAAAAACCGATGCCATAGCCTGCCGCGAGCTTACGCGACGCGATGAATGCGCCGAGTGCCAGCACCGGCGCAAGCGTCGCACAAAGCAACGGAAAACCGTCGATGCGGGGATACACGTGGCACATGAAAAGATAGCCCGTCATGGTCGCCAGCACAGCACCAATGGCCATCTGCACGGCCATTTTCGATGCGTTCGGCGCGGTCGACGTCAATGCACAGACCAGCGCCGCGCCGATCACGGCAAGACCGCCGCTCGGCCAGTCGGTGGCGATCCAGAACCAGCCGGCAATCGCCATGACCGCGGCCGATCTCGCAAAGGTAAACGCGACCACATAGCCGTTGGTTTTACTCACGTAGCGGCCGGCGGTGCGCTGCCCTGCTGCCGACTTGCGCCGCGCCAACGACGCGTAAGTCTCGGAGTAACGGATCCATTCGTCGACGAACCGATATAGCAATTCCGCGGCCGTATCGAAGTCCGCCAGCGATTCAGCGGGGCTGGCTTCCAGCGGCCGCCTGGTTTCGCGTATGCGCCTTGGCAAGCTCGCCTGGAAAAGCCGCATACGGGCAGCGAGGCTCGATGCATCGACGTCCGCGTCGCGGGTGGACGCCAGCAGTATCGAGAGCTCGTGGAAATATGGCGTGATGGCGTCGACGATCCGGCTCGGGCCGCCGACGCGCAGACGCTTGAGCAACTGGTGCAGCGCATGCAGACGCGCGCATGCGTCCATGAACTCGCCATTCAAACGGCCGAGATGCTGGTTACGTGAGCGCATCGCAGGGTCCTCGAAGGCGGCAAACGTGCGCGTCGCCTCGAATCCGACGATCTCGTCGACGAGATCCGCAAAGCGCCGTTCAAACTGGCCGCGCTCGATTCCACGACTCAGCACGTCGGCCGCGAACGCAGTAAAATTTGTGTATCGAATCTGGAGCGCACGCCGCAAGGCAAGGCTGGAGCGCTGCGGCACGATCAGCGCGCTCACCGCGCTCGAACACACGATCCCGACCGCCACCTCGGCCGCTCGCGTGAGCGCCGCCAGAAAGAGCTCGTGAGGCATGGTGACATTCGGAATGCCAATCAGAGCGGCCGTGTAACCAGCCAGCACAAAGCCGTACCATCTGAAATGCCGATACCGGACCGCCGCCGCAATACAAGCGCTCACCCAGCCGATCATGCCGAACATGTACAGTTCGGGCTGCTGGACGAACAGCGCGCCGAGCACCAACGCGGCGATCGTTCCCACCGCGGTGCCGAGAATCCGATAGAAACTCTTGGCGAGCACCATGCCGCTAAACGGCTGCATCAGCACAAACACCGTCGTCATCGCGATCCGCGGCTGCTGGAGATCCAGCAGCATGGCAATGCCGAGCGCCAGCAAACCTGCGGTGACCGTTTTCAGCAGATGCAGCCAGATCAAACCGTCGCTATTCGCCCAGTCTCGAATGGCTGGACTGAGCGCTGGCAACATGACGCTCCACTGGCGGCGGGCGTCCACCGTCGGTTTGATCGCATGTTGGCGTTTCATCAGAGAGCAACGCGTCCCGGTTTGTCACTGGAAGAGGCGCCGGTGAACGCTGCGTGCACCGGCCAGGCAAGGCGCCGATTGTAGGAGCATGTGCTGCGCGTATTAATGGGACGGGCGAGGAACCTCCCTTCCAGAACGAACAACAATGGACTTGCAGGACAGGGGGACAATACGGCTTCTGCCGTGAAATAGAAGGATCGATGGATACGTTACAAAATATGCGAGTGTTCGTGCGCGTGGTCGAAGCCGGTAGTTTCACCGCCGCCGCGCAGTCACTCAATTCAACGACCGGCGCGATGTCCCGCGCCGTCTCGGAACTCGAAGCTCATCTGCGTACACGCCTGCTGAACCGGTCGACGCGGCGGCTCGCGCTCACCACGGCGGGCGAGCGTTACCTGAAGCGGTCTCAACAGATCCTTGCGGATGTCGATACGGCGGAAGAAGAAGCAAGTTGCGCGCACGAGCGCCCGAGCGGCGCGTTGCGCATGCACAGCTTTGCCAGCATCGGCCAGCATTATGTGTTGCCCGCCATCTCGCGCTATCGTGCGCTCTATCCCGAAGTGACCGTCGAGCTGACGTTATCGCAGCGCATGCCCGATCTGTTCGAAGGTAGCGCCGACGTCGCTGTGGTCGGTGCCTCGACGCTGCCGAATTCTGACCTCGTGTCACTCCCGCTGGGTACAACTTTCAGCATCCTGTGCGCATCGCCTGCTTACGTGCGCGCTCATGGCGCACCGCAGCAGCCGGGTGACCTGGCGCACCATGAGTGCCTGATTTTGCACACGCCCGCATTTCCACCCCACGAATGGGTGCTCGACGGCCCCAACGGCAGCGAGACGATGGAAGTAAACGGACCCGTGCAGGTGAATATCGCGGAATCGCTGATCGTTGCGATTCACGAGGGAATGGGCATTGGTATGGTGCCCCTTTATGCAGCGATCACGGGCTTGCGTGACGGGACGCTAGTCCGCGTATTGCCGGAATATACGCTGCAGAAGATGAACGTTTATGCGCTGTACCCGTCACGCAAGTTCATCGATGCGAAGACGCGGACTTGGGTTGAGTTCTTACGCGCGCATCTGCCGAAGGTAATTGCACGCGACGAGGCATTGCTTGCAGAAATCGGCCAGATGGATGCAGTTGATGGCGGGGTACCTGCGAGAACGGCCAGCATTGGGGACGGAGACGCCGCGGCACACTGATGCTGATTTTCGGCTGATTTTTGGCTGAGAAACTGCCGCATCTGAGCAAGGCAGTAGCGGGGATAACGAAGTGGCGGACCATTTGTGATGAAGTACATGGCCTGCCGGATAGCTTCGTTTTCACGACGCGCCTCCCGGCATGGAGGCGCGTTGTCACGCGGAGGCTGGGAACGGGAGTCAAGCGCCCCCTTGCGGTCGCGACGACACAGAATCTTGTACTGTGTTTCCGGTGTGCGTAAACGCAGAAACCCCACCTTTTCGGGGTGGGGTTTCTGATGCTGCTAGGGAGCCTGACGATTACCTACTTTCACACGGGAATCCGCACTATCATCGGCGTGG